>SDBV01004146.1_pt1 | contig 21008 bp, 18 predicted proteins | sample 2277081 | NCBI WGS metagenome assembly SDBV01 (sample SAMN10402039, study PRJNA504765) | marine sediment metagenome | isolation source: marine sediment core GS10_PC15, 223 cmbsf | place: Arctic Ocean: Southern Knipovich Ridge | collected 2010 | reverse complement strand
TATTTACTTTGTTTACTTTTTGGAAAAGCCGATGTCACCTTATTTCACACTGGAGCCGGATCCGAGACCCGCATTGCCGAGGGCTTGCGGTAGACGATTTAAACTTCGCCCTTGCACGTCTACCGGAGCACCCTCGACTTTCCCTCAATCAAAAAATATCAAGCCACTCAATAAATTTACAGTCGCAAGGTTCATGAACCCTAAACAGACAGCATACCGGCATCGGCCAGAAGCGTGACGAGCTGATCGGCTTTTTCTTCCCGGGTGCCGATGATCATCTCCACTTTCCGGTTGGATTGTCGCGTTTCCAACCGGGTCACGATGGTCGGTGAACCTTTAAGCCCCACAGAGTCGTCGGCCATTTCCAGATCCGCCATTGTCCAGAGGGTCACTTCTTTTTTTCGGGCTTTGATGATGCCTGAAAAACTGAGCTTCTCCGGCTTGTTGAGGTTCCGAGTGACCGTAAGAACCGCGGGTAGCTGTAATCTAACCAGTCGGTATCCATTTTCAATATCCGCTTTTACCGTCCAATCATGACCCGCGTCATCGGTGATATCACTGACCATGGTTACCACCGGCACATTTAAAAAGGTGGCCATTTCCGGCCCCACCCACTCGGTGCTGCCATCGCTGGAAGCCATTCCACAGAGCACTAGATCAAAAGTGCCGATTTTTTCAATCCCTCTGGCCAGGGTGAAGGCTGTTGCATAGGCGTCTGCGCCGCCAAACCCAAGGTCTGAAAGGAGAAACCCCTGATCGGCGCCTAGCGCCAGACACTCTTTGACAATGTTTTCAGCGTCAGGCGGTCCCATGCTTAGAATCGAAATGTGTGCACCCCTCTTTTTTTTTAGCACCAGGGCCGCTTCCAGCGCATTCTTGTCCAGCGGATCGATTACGAGCGGGACATCACAACGCAGCAAGGTTTTAGTCACAGGATCGATTTTGATGTCACACGCCTTTGCGGGGTCTGGCACGGCTTTGACGCATACAACAATTCTAAGCATGGTGATTTCTCCGATATGACCGTTTTGAGCAGAATAATCTATTGGGTGACAACGATCTAGGAGAGTATCCAGCGTGCCACGATGACCTTCATAATATCCGAAGTTCCGGCTGAGGGTCCGAGAACCGCAGCGTCACGGAGATATCGAGAAACCGCATACTCTTCCATACAACCATAGCCGCCGTGGATATCCATCGCTATTTTGGCTGCTTTTTGGGCAGCTTCGGTGGTGAAGTATTTGGCGACGGCAAATTCGTTGCTGGAGGCTTCGCCTCTATCCTGCATGGATACGGCGCGATACCCCAGCAGTCGGCCGGCGTCGAGATCGATTTTGATTTCCGCCAGTTTGTTCTGTATGGTTTGCAGCCGGCTGATCGGTTTGCCGTACAGGATACGTTCGCTGGCAAATTTGATGGATGCAGCCAGACAAGCCGCCTGGAGACCCATGGCGCAGCCCACCATACCGCCCCGCCCGACATCGCCGATGGCTGCCATGGAAACCCGCAAGCCCTTTCCCTCCGGGCCAAGCAGCTGGGACGCCGGAACACGGCAGTTCTCAAAAGAGAGTTCGCCCGTGTTGCAGCCGCGCATTCCGACCTTGTGCTCTTCATGGGTGGGCTTGAAACCGGCCATCCCTTTTTCAAGAATAAAAACGGAAAACAATTTGGGATTGTCCTGATCTTTAGCCAATATATTGATGGTATCGGCAATATGAGAATTGGTGATAAAGCATTTGCGGCCGTTTATGATATAATCATCTCCATCTTTTACATAACTGGTTCGGATGCCCGTTGGATCCGACCCGCCGGTGGCTTCGGTTACCGCGGTGGTTGCCAATCGTTCACCTTTGGCCAGCGCCGGCAGGTATTTTTGTTTCTGTTGATCGCTTCCGAAACTGAGAATCGGACCAATGCCCAGTGCAAACACCTGCAACATCATGGCCGTAGCCACCGACACCTTTGCAATTTCTTCTACGGCGATCATTCGGGCCGTATACCCCAGACCCAGGCCACCGTATTCTTCAGAAATGGTGAGCGCCATCATTTCAGCCGCCCCTAACGCTTTGACAAGCTCCGGGTTGACCTGGCCGGTTTTTTCCATTTCAGCCACTTTGGGCGCCACTTCCGTTTCTGCAAACTCCCTTGCTGCTTTGCGAAACATTTCCTGCTCTTCGGTAAACGTAAAATCAATCATGTTTAAAAGCCCTCCTTATAGAATTTATGAGATTTGGTTTCTGATAATACTATCGCAACACGCCAAAAAGGGTGACTTGAAGTGTTATAAATTGTTCAGATATTCGATGAGCGCCTGAACGGAAATGTTCAGATTTTCAGACGATTTATCCATTCCATAGGTAACTGTTGTTCCCAAAATACCGGCAAACAGCAGTTCAGTTGCGGGTCCGGTCTCGGTATCAGCGTTCAGTTCACCGACTTTTACCGCTTCGTCCAAAAGAGATTTGATCATGGCTTTTAACCCGACAAACCCCTTGGTGACTTTTTTGGAAAGCAATGGATATTGATTGTCAAATTCAACGGAAAAAGTGATGAAAATACAACCACCCGGAAAATTTTCAGCATCTTTAAGATAGCGGTCCCGAAAGTTTTCCAAAATTCTGATGAGTTTCATCTTAGGCGAAGAGATGGTATCCAATCCATTGAGATTCTTTTCCCGCCATATTTTGCGAGCCATGTCCAGAACTGCATGAAACAGGTCTTCTTTACTGGTAAAGTGGTTGTAAAAGCCACCTTTTGACGTGTTCGCGGCGGTAAGAATATCGTGGATGGACGTTCCGACATACCCCTTTAAAGAAAATAACTTGAGTGATTCATGAATGATTGTTTCTCGAAGGGTCATGGCTTGTCAGTATTTCTCCTATTATCATGATATATTTTCGATCGGCCGATGCAGACAGACCGGTCGGTTTGTTTATGTGTATAAGACCTGTTTTTTCCAGTCAAGGCATTATTTTGTCTGACTCGGACTTTAAAGAAGGATTGAAAAGCGTATGTCACTATTGCTTGTTGGATTCGGATTCCAAAATTCTTTAAAATCCCAAAGATAAATCCGGATATATGAAGAGATCTGTTTCGAACCGGCGGGGTAAACACCTTAAGGGTTGTTCAGAAATAACATCATATTTTAGCGTGTTAGTTTCAGTTTGTCTTTTACCGATGACAATCACTAAATTCACGAAATAGAGTGTTTTGGTTGTGGTTTTGCTGTCTTGGGTCAGCCCAATTTGAACCCAACATGGGCACCCACTCTGCGACGTGATTTCTGCGCAAGTCTTTCCTGCTAAAAAGAGGTGCCCAAACCGAGGCCAAAATGAAATAGGGGGCCGGAAACAGTTTGTTGGGACCATACTTTCATCTCGATCGGTTCAAACAAGGGGTAGGTATAGTCAAAATTGCCGATAGGCCGGATTTCTTTTCCGATGATTCGCCCCACAAGCGACAGGCGGAGTCCTTTTTTATATATTTCAGGATCAAGAAACTGATCTGATCGAATCAGAAAGCGGCCTTCGGAGCGACCTTTGGGCAAGGGTTGGGATTCGGAGTCAAGGGGCAGTTGAAGCACCAGTATTTCAGACCGATTTTCGGCCGGGCGGGTTTCAATGATCTCACCCCCCACCAACACTGTTTCGCCGATGTATTTGTCCGGATTTGAGATCAGTTCGGAAAATCCTATTTTTATAGTGACCTGGGTTCGGGCCTGTTTTGATAAACCCGAGCTGCAGCCGGCCAGAAACAGTATGATCAACAAACCCGTACCCCCAAGTCCGATTTTTAGATTCAAGGATTTGTCCTCCAAAGGGTTGTTTTAACCAAACCCTTTTCCATCTGGTTTACCAGTAATAACGATCTCGGTAAAATGGATCCCAGTAGTAGGGAGATCTGTAATAGGGATACCGATAATACGGCAAGTCCGAGTAACCCACCGTTTTTTGCCAGAGATAAATTTCCCTCGACTGGATGGTTAAATAAGTATAAAGATGTTTCTCAATCTGTTTGACCATGGAACCGGTCACCATACCGGCAACCGTAATTTTCCGTTTTTTCCGGTATACTTCAGGATCCAGAAAACCGTCGTAGATGAGGGCAAATCTCCCTTTTGAATAATCTCTCCCCTTAGGTTCGTCTTTAAACTGAAGCGGTGTTTGCAGAACATACAGAATGGTTTTATCGGACAGATTTTGGGTTTGAAGAATATAGCCGCCTAAAATGACGGTTTTTCCCAGGTATTGATCGGTTTGGCGCAACAGTGTCTCAAAAGGAATCGGACCGATGTTATCTTTTTTTACTTTTGTTGAGACCACCGAACATGAAATCGTAAGAAAGATGAAAAGATAGATGACAGTAATGGTACGGGCCCGTTTCATCGATATTTTTCCTTTTATTTTAACAGGGAAATAGGTGGTATTAAAAGAACATATCCATAAATATAAGGCATTTAGAAACAATTTGCAACTTAAACTGCCGCCATGCAGGAATTTAAAATATAAAGTAACTAGTGTCCGTCCACAAATGGTAGATTTTGGTTCAGAGCAAGGCTCGAGCAATTTTGAAACCGCAGGCATAGCGGGCTATGTCGAGGATTTCAAAAGAGCGAAAACGCCGCTCTGGGCCAAAAGATGCCGTTTGTGGATGGACACTAACTAAAGATCTCGGGATCGGTCATAATGCGGTTGCGAAGGTGCACACCGTACAACCGGCGCGCATTGTCGGCCATGAAGTTTTAAAATCACTTGTCTCATACCGAAGGTGTGTGCGGTTATTTGCTTGAAACAAAGGCCTTCAATACATCTGTTGGATATCAACTTCCCATTTTGGATGACCGGTTTTGAGATACGATCGAATATTTTCCACGGTGCCTTCAATGTTGAGTTGTGCGGAGTGAGATGTAAAACCGGCCACATGGGGGGATAGGATTACATTCGGCAATTCACTTAACGGATAGATCGATGGCGGTGTTTTGGCGTCACCCTTTTGGGGATAACGGTACCAGGTGTCTATGGCCGCCCCCTTTAGGATGCCTTTTTCAAGGGATTGATAAAGCGCCGATTCATCCACCAGTTCTCCACGGCCCACATTAACCAGAAATTTATCAGCCATCCGTCCCAGAAGATTTTCGTTAAAAATACCGCGGGTTGCCGGAGTCAATGGGAGGCAGACGAACACCAGCTCGCTCTGTCTTACGGCATGTTCCAAATCAAGCGTAATTTCATCAAAATCAGTCAATGTTTGTGCAGCGGCACTGCGCCTGAACCCGAGGGTCCGGCATCCAAACGGTTTGAGACGTTTGGCAATCTGTTGGCCGATTTGACCGGCTCCAATAATAGCACAGGTCTTGCCATCAATTGAATCCCAGGTATCTCGGGCACCTTTTCCAACCCAAAATCCATGCCAGTGCGCGTGTTTTAAATCATTGTGGTACTCTATGATTTTACCGTAGAAAGTGAGGGCCAGAGCAACAGCGCGCTCGGCGACATAAGGTGCGTTGCCGTGAATATTGGCAACCCGGATCCTACGCTGTTTGATTTGATCCAGGGGTAACGCGTCGATTCCGGCATAAGGCACGAATATCATCTCAAGTTGTTGGGCTTTTTGAAGGGTGTTCCGGCTGAATCGATCGGCAATTACGGCTGTTGCGTTCTGGATGGATTTTTCCGCATCAGACTGATCCGTAATGACCTCGATGTGTCTAAATTCAGTTTGGAGGTGATCCAAAAGAGTCATCCAACGCCGATTGAGTCGATTTAGACAGATGAGTTTCATGGTCTGATCTTTTCTATCTTTATTATATTAACGGTTGGTGATAAGTATAATGAGCACTCTCTGTGAAGTCAATCAGAGCGCTTGATATCAAAAAAGGATCTAATTATGGATTTTGGCGAACTGATGAGACCGGTTGGTTATTTTTTTTACAGCCATATGTACCTCTCAATTTTTTTAGGTGTCTGCTTAGGTATTTTGGCTTTTCTAAAACCAAAGTCTCTAATGAAGGTGATGGTAATCGTCCTGATTCTTACAGGGGCGGTGTATCTTTTTATGCTGATGACGGATATGACATTTATTGGAAGGAGTCAAAAAAAACAGTTGATTGAAAAATCCCTTGAATAGCCCATTCTATGTCGTGTCTGAACGAAAACCGGCATTTTTCGTTCAGATCAAAGCGGATTAATACCAAGAGCAATGATCCGGTTACAAAATCACGCCCATGTGACATCGTGACCTCACAACCCCAAATACGATTGATATGAGACTTGAAACGATGAAAATTAAAATTGTTACCACCGGGGGAACCATCGATAAAATTTACTTTGATCAAAAGAGTGAATTTCAGGTGGGGGATACCCAGATCCGGCAGCTCTTTGACGCAGCCAATATCACCTTTAAATATGAGGTCGCTCAACTGCTGCAAAAAGATAGCCTCGACATGACTCACAAAGATCGGAAATTGATCCACGATTATATCCAATCCGCTTCCCATCAGCGGTTTCTGGTCACCCATGGTACGGATACCATGATCGAGACCGCAAAGGGACTATTCGATATTTCAGAGAAGACGATCGTTTTAACCGGGTCGATGCAGCCTTCCCGATTTCAAATGAGTGACGCGGTTTTTAATACCGGTTTTGCGATTGCCGCCGTCCAATTGCTTCCACCCGGTGTTTACATTGCCATGAACGGCCGAATTTTTGATCCTTTAAACTGCCGAAAAAATATTGAACAAAATTGTTTTGAAACGATCGTATCCGCCCTGCCAAAGGAAATCTAAAGATAAACCCGTTAAACCTTAAACCCGTTAAACCTTAAAAAGGATAGAGACATGTCGAAAGTCACACTCATCGAAACCGACAGCAGGAAGGTCGGCGTTGGGGAATCTTTGAAAGCCATGGGTGAAAAAGGAGTAAAAAATAAGGATGTTCTCATCAAGCCAAACTTCAATACTGCTGATCCGACCCCCGGATCCACGCATAATGACACGTTGATTGAAATGGTGGATCAGATCTGGAAAATGGGAGCAAAATCCATTTCAGTGGGTGAACGGAGTTATCCACTCACCCGGGAAGTGATGGAGAAAAAAGGTATTATTCCGGCTTTAAAAGACAAAGACGTTCAAATTCTCGATTTTGATGAGCTGCCGGAGGCGGATTGGGTGGTTTTCCATCCCAAGAATTCCCATTGGAAAACCGGGTTTAGAATCGCAAGACCCATCGTTGAGGCCGAGTGTTTGATTTCCACCTGCTGTTTAAAGACTCACCAGTTCGGCGGGGTGTTTACCTTGTCTCTCAAACTGCATGTGGGTGTTGTCCCCACTTTGCGAAATGGATTTTCCTACATGAGTGAGCTTCATCAATCTTGGTACAAACAGGAAATGATCGCCGAAATAAATCTACCGTTTTCGCCGGATCTAATTCTGCTTGACGGCATCGACGCTTTTGTCGACGGCGGGCCGGCCACCGGACAACGGGCCAAAGGGAATCTGTTTTTATGTTCCAGGGATCGGGTGGCCATTGATGCCGTGGGTGTGGCCGTTCTCAAGCATCTCGGCAGCAACCCGAAAATCATGACACGGAAAATATTTGAGCAGCGGCAGATCGCCCGGGCGGCTGAATTGGGGATTGGGGTGACATCTGCGGCCGATATTGATCTGGTGGCTTTAAACAAAAGCAGTACTGTTTATCGGGATAACATCAGTGCGATTTTAGAAACCGGCTAACGCCCGAAAGGAGTTCTACCGGGTTTTTTCAACGGCGTCATAAGGTTTCTCTGTTCTGACCAGGTGTTTGATATCGTCGAAAATCAAAAAGAGTGACGGCACCAAAATTAGGGTGATGACCGTTGCAAATAAAATTCCAAAACCGAGGGAAATAGCCATGGGAATCAGGAATCGCGCCTGCCGGGAGGTTTCGAATATCATGGGGGTTAACCCACCGAAGGTGGTCAGGGTGGTCAATAGAATTGGACGAAAGCGGTGAATTCCGGATTCGCAAATGGCTTCAAAGCAGGATTTTCCGGCGCGAAGCCGTCGATTTGCAGAATCAATCAGGATAAGGGAATCATTGATGACAACCCCTGACAGCGCCACAACACCAAACATGCTCATAACGCTCAAGCTGTAGCCCATGATCAAATGTCCGAAAACAGCGCCTACGATACCAAAAGGGATCGATAGCATGATGATGAGCGGCTGGGTGAAACTGTTAAAGGGGATGGCCAACATGGCGTAAATGACAACCATTGCCATCAATAAACCGTTCGTTAAACTTGACATGCTCTCGCGGCGGTCTGCCTGTCGACCTTCAAAACTGTAGTTGAGGCCCGGAAATTGGGCTTTGAGCATCGGCAGGGTTTCAGCTTTTAATGCCTCTATGACCTGACCGGATTGACTCCGGGGCCTGACATCTGCGGTTACCGAAACCACCCGGCGACTGTCTCGGCGTTTAATGGTCGTGTAGGCGCGTCCCCGGGAGATGGTTACCGCCTCCAGCAAAGGGATTTCTCCGCCGGCCGGTGTGCGCAAGATCATGTCCTCGAGGTTTTGTTCTGAAATCCGCTCGGATTTGGGCCGCCGCACCATCACCTTGACTTCGTTGCGACCGCGCTGTTGCCGAAGAGCTTCGGTGCCATAATAAGCATACCGAAGCTGTCGAGCGATATTCTGAGCGTTCATACCCAGCCGGCTTGCCTCAGGGCGAATCTTGAAGTCGATCTGTTGTTTTCCGAAAGAGAATCCATCATCAATGTCAGTGACATTGGGAAAAAAGCCTAATGCCTTTGCAACACTCGCACTCGCTTCAGCAAGCACTTCGACTTTTCGATGGCTCAACTCCACAGATACCACCGCCCCTCGGCCGGGTCCACCGGCATCGGATTCAAATTTAATGGATTCCAGACCGGAGAGGCGTCCCACACGCTTTCGCCAGGCCCGGGTGATCGCTGCTGTCGATACCGGCCGGACATCGGGCGGAGTCAGATAGACCCGGATGGAGGTCTGATTGGCGTTAATTCGGGCAAAAATCCCTTCCACCAGCTTATCCCCACCATTTTCCGCGGCCACTTCCTGGGCTGCCCGAACCAGCTTTTCTTGAATCGCCCGGGTTTTTTGAGTGGCCGTTCCATAGGGCAGGATAGCGGTCACTTTGGCGTAATCGGATTCCAGCTTTGGAAACAGTTCAAATCCCATACGGCCGCTGTTGACATAGCCCACCGTGACGATGAGAATGAAAATGCCGATGCTTATGGTGATGTACCGGTTGCGGAGCGCAAAAGCCAGAAAGGGGCCATACCGGGTTCGAATGAGATGGAGAAAAAAGTTTCCGAATTGCTGCTGGCGGTGATAGAACCACCCGTAAAGACCGGACGGCTCCCGTTCGCTCCGGTGGCCGATATGAGCCGGCAGGATGAGAAGACTTTCAACCAATGAAATTAGAAAAACACTGATGACCACCACCGGAATTTGTCTGAAAATTTTCCCCATGAATCCGGAAACAAAAAGCAAGGGCATGAACGCCACGACGTTGGTCAGAATGCTAAAAATGACCGGTGTGGCGATTTCCTGAGTACCCTGGACGGCGGCCTGACTCCACGACTTTCCCAGTTGTCGATGGTGGTACATATTCTCTCCGGCCACAATGGCATCGTCAACCACAATTCCTAAAGTGATGATAAAGGCGAACATGGAGATGATGTTGATACTGACGTCCATGGCCGGAAGCAGAAAAAATGAGCCGAGAAGGGAGATGGGGATGCCGAGGCTGACCCAGAAAGCCAGCCGGGGTTCCAAAAAGATGGCCAATAGAATAAACACCAGCGCAAGACCGATATAGCCGTTACGAAGCATGAGATTCATGCGCTGTCGATAAATATCGGATCGATCGCTGCGCAATTCCAGAAAGAGACCCGGGGGCAGGGTTGGACTGATATCGGCGACAATTTTATTGGCGGTATCCGAAACCTTAATCGGGGTCTGATCACCCACCCGGAAGACATCGATCAAAATGGCCGGGTTTCCATTATATGTCGCAAAGTCGTCGGTCTCTTCAAAGCCGTCTTTAATAACAGCGATATCCTCTAAAAGGACTTCAGTACCGTCACTGGTGGTAATGATGGGGATTTTTTCAAATTCGTGTCCAAATTCCCGGCGCTCTTTCATGCGGATGAGAATGTCACCCCCTTCGCTTCTGATAACCCCGCCGGGTAATTCTACGGCCGATTGTCTGATGGTCCGGGCCACCCGATCCAGAGTCAGATTGTAGGTCCGTAGACGGTCTTGGGGAATTTCAATGCTGATTTCCAAATTTTTAACGCCCGCAAGCTCCACCAGTGTGATGCCGGAATCTTGCAATAATTGATCTCTGATCTCCTCGGCGGTTTCTCGTAAAATAGCCTGGCTGTGATTGCCGTACAGGGCCAATGACACCACGTAGCGTTTGTGCTGAATAATGGTGACCGCGGGTCTTTCGGCATCTTCCGGAAAAGAAGTGATCCGATCCACCTGGCTCTGGATATCCTGGGAAAACCGCTGAATATCTTCTCCTTCGATCATTTCAAGAGTGACCCGGCCCACCCCTTCATTGGCTGTCGCTGTCAGCTCATGGATACCGTGGACACCCTGCAACGCTTCCTCCAGCGCCAGGACGATACCCCTTTCAACCTCTTCCGGGCTCGCACCGGGATAAGGAACCGTGATGTTAACGTAATCCAGATCAAAATCCGGAAAAACTTCTTTTTTGACCTGAAGGCTGAAAATAAATCCGCCCACCAACAAAACCAGCATCAAGAGATTGGCGGTAATCGAATGGCCGGCCATCCATGCAATGGGTCCTTTTTGCCGATGCTTATCCGGATGACTCGTATGACTGGGTTCCATGTTACTTGACACTTTTTTTCTCTTTCAATGGAGTGGATTGGATATGGGGTTATTCCGCCTGTGCCTGTAATGACATACCTGAAATCGGTTTGGACAACTCTGAAACGATCAAGCGATCCCCCGGCTGCAACCCGGCGCGTATCAGGACCGCATCGCGGCTTCGCCAGACTGTTTTTACGGTCCGGATTTCCAATTGGTCTGTTTCGGTTAATAGCCATAAGCTATTATTGTTCCGCAGAGCGCTTCGCGGAACGGAATAGATATCTGAAAGTGATTTGCCCTGGATTTCGACACGGACAAATTCACCAATTAAAAGGGGTGGTTTTTGGCTTGAATCCGATTTGAGATCCATCGGGTCTTTGATGGAAATTAGAATTCGGGCCATCCGCCCTTCAGGTTCCAGATCACTCAACAATTTAAGAACCGTCCCGGCTCGTTCATAACCGTTTCGATAAATGACACGGACGGGGTCGCCGATACCTTTTTGGGATCGTGGAATACGAATCCATTTCAAACGATCTACGGGGACGGCGGCCTGAATCCAGTATTCATCCGTGCCCGCCAGTTCCGCCAATTGCTCCTGGCTGGATACCTGTGATCCCAGTTCGATTTTTTTTATGCGGACAACCGCATTAAACGGCGACCGGACGATTGTTCTTTTAAGGTTAAGCCTGGCCTGTTTGAGATTCGCCTCGGCGGCGGCGAGCAACCCTTTGGCTTTTGCCAGATGGGGTTTTCGCAAAGCCAGGTCACTGCTCTTTTTTTTAAATGATTTGTTTTTCTTGAGCAGATCCCACTCTCTTTTTGCAACTTCCTGGTGCCCCATTTCGAGCTTGAGCGCGTATTGCCCGCCGATGACATCACTTTTTTTTCGGGCCACTGCCAGTTTATAATCTTCCGGATCGATTTTGAGGATAACCGCACCTTTTTTAACAAATCCACCCAGGACAAACTCCGGGTGAGTGAAGATGACTTCACCGGATACCCGGGTTTTCAGTTTGATCTCACGAGACGGCACAACGATACCCATGGCAGTGACAATCACTTGATGAGAAGCCGGGTGGAGCGGTTGAATTTCAACCAGAGGAACAATGGTTAAAGGAGGCCGTTTCCGGGCCTTGGGGGCGGTCTTGTTGAAATAGGTGGCCACTGCCAATCCTGCAGAAATAATCAGCAGGCTCAGAAATATTTTAAACCCTTTCTTAAACCTGCTTTCCAGCCTGGAAGGGGCGCCGGCAGGAGGCCTTTCGAGTACAGCAGGGTTTTTGGGTTGTACTGCTTTCATAGATTTATTTATCCTTTAACCGAGGAATCGGTGGAGACGCCTTCAGGTTTTAATCCGGAGAACCATGCACCCCCGAGTGCCCGGTGAAGATCGATCCGGTCAATGAGAACGGTTCGTCGTTTGTTGATGAGATCCCGTTCCAGCCTCTGGAGGGTGGTCAACTGCGTCAAGACCGGCAGATAATCACTAAGACCGTTTCGATATCGCTCAATGGCTTCGTCAAGACCCCTCTGGGCCGTTTGCTGAACCTGTTCAAGGGCCTTTATATGAATACGCTGTTGGGACTCCGATACCAGCGCATCTTCCACCTCTTTTATAGCCGTTAGTACGGTTTGACGGTAGGCCCAAAGCCTTTCGTCTGTAACCGCCAGACGCTTCTCCACCTCGGTGGCCCTTCTTTTGCCGTCTATGATTGGAGCCGTGAGATTGCCTGCCAAACTGAGCAGCCAGTTATTAAACAGGACATCGAGATCTCCCTGGCCATATGTGGCTGAAGCCGTGAGACTGAGGGACGGAAGCCGATTGGCCCGGGCGGCTGCCACCTGCCAGTCTGATGATTGCAGCCGGAGGCCGGCGGCACGGATATCCGGTCGGTTGGCTAAAAGGTCGGCCGGGAGCCCGGTTTTCGGAACAGCTGCGACCACCGGCAGTTCCGTTTGAAGGATGGCCGGCGGGTTCATGGGGAGTCTGCCCAGAAGGACGGCCAGTTCGTGGGTAAACAGCTTTTCTTGTTTCTCGGCGAGGGGAATTTCGGCCATGACGTTTTCAAGCACCTGCTGCTGCTGGTATACATCTAAGGCCGAGACCATGGCGTTAATGAAGCGTAATTCGATTAAACTCAAAAAAGTCCGGTTTGTTTCCAATTGTTTTTGGAGCAAACGGATCTGCTGCCGCTGGGAAATGATTCTGATCCACCGTTTGGCAATTTCGGCAGAGAGTGTCATGGATGCGGTGTAAAGGTCTTGCCGGGTGGCCGTGGCCTGGAGGATGGCGGCTTCTTGAATGGATCGGATCCGTCCCCATAAATCCAGTTCATAACTGCTGACCAAGCCGATGGAATAGTCTTCTATTCCCCTTGAAGAATTACGGGAGCCGGACTTGCTGCGCGCTTGAATAATACCAATTTTACCGGTCAGATCAGGAGAGAGGTCGGCCCCTGCCTGAATTGCTGCTGCATTTGCCTGTTTCAGCCGCGCCCAGGTTTCTTTTAAGGAAAAATTTCCGGAAAGGGCTTCTTCGATCAGATGGTCGAGTTCAACGGTCTGAAATTCCTTCCACCATTTTTGATCTGAATGAAACTCACCCGTGTAAAGAGAGTATGCCGATGGCAGGTCCTTTTCGGCGGACACCCGTTGTTTGGGTTTGAAAGGGCTGCAAGATGCAAGCATCAACAATCCGACGGTGCAGGCAATGAATGTTTTAAAGTGATGATTCATGATCGTCCAAAATTGATTTGAATTGTTTTTATTTCAGGGAAATACTGTTATTTTTTTTAAAATAAAATCAGTCTAATCTTAATATCATCATTGATCAAGTTTTTATACATAATATCATATGGTTGGGAATTATAACCCTTCAGTTTGTTTCTAAATGAAAAAGACCGGGCACCCCCTTTTTTTACAACTCACGTTTTTGCCTTCTTTGAATTTGAATGAAAAATATTTAAATATCAAATTCCATAACCGTATTTTAAAACAGTATTGCAAATAGATAAACATATAAAATAAGACATTTATCAGTGTTGGACAACCGGTCGGCAAAATCTTTTTGCAGCGCCGTCAAAAGTTAAGGGTTCGCGCAGAAATACCTATATATTTCATTATTTTAGCTTCAGTTTATCTCGTGCCGACGCCTCACTCGTAAATTCCGTGAAACTGCTCACATCCATTCCAAGCCGCCTTAGAAAAATCAGTTATTCAAATAAATCAAATCAAAATCATTTTCATTCAATCTTTAAAACTTATGACGAAAACTCGAATGATTCTGTCTACAAAATTTGTGAAGATATTTCTGATCCAAACCCAAGGGCCAAAATAGTGGTTCATTTTCAGCTGATGTGATATGATCATACGAATTTAGAGGGTGATGTTTCACGCAAATACCCAAAAAAAACACGGGGTTTAAAGGCCATTTTATAAAACAGGGAGGGGATCTATGGATACCAACGCTTTAATTGATCTCGAAACACGTTTTGGCGCACACAACTATCAGCCTTTGGATGTCATATTGCAAAGAGGAGAGGGCATCTGGGTGTGGGATGTGGAAGGCAAAAAATATATGGATTGTCTTGCCGCCTACTCAGCGGTGAATCAGGGACATTGCCACCCCAAAATCAGACAGGCGATGATCGACCAGGCGGAAAGACTGACCCTGACTTCCAGAGCGTTCCACAATGATCAATTGGGGCCGTTTTATAAAGAAATTTGCGAGTTGACCCGGTCCCACAAGGTGCTCCCGATGAACAGCGGTGCCGAAGCTGTAGAGACCGTTATCAAGGCGGTGCGAAAGTGGGGATACCGGGTAAAGGGCGTTTTGCCGGATAAAGCCGAAGTGATTGTATGTGAAAACAACTTTCACGGGCGTACGATCGGTATTATCGGGTTCAGCAGTGAAGAACAGTACCGGGACGGTTTCGGACCTTTTGCACCCGGGTTTAAAATAATTCCATATGGCGACGCCGAAGCACTGAAAGCGGCTATTTCTCAAAATACCGTCGGGTTTTTGGTCGAGCCGATCCAGGGTGAGGGAGGTGTGATCATCCCGCCTGACGGGTATTTAAAAAAAATCAGACAAATCTGCAGTGAGGCCAACGTTGTTTTGATTTTAGACGAAATTCAGACCGGCCTGGGTCGCACTGGAAAATTGCTGGCCGAGGAGCACGGGGGTATCGAAGCCGATGTAACTCTCATCGGAAAAGCGTTATCCGGAGGCTTTTATCCGATTTCAGCCGTGCTTTCCAATATGGAAGTTCTGGGAGTTTTTATTCCCGGCGATCACGGGAGTACCTTCGGCGGAAATCCTCTGGCCTGCGCCATTGCCCGGAAGGCGATCCAGGTGCTTGTGGAAGAGAAGATGATTGAAAACGCCGCTTTGATGGGTAAATATTTTCTGTCTCAGCTAAAAGAGATCAAAAGTCCTCATGTTAAAGAGGTCAGGGGCATCGGTCTTATGATTGGAGTGGAATTGAAATCTAAGGCCGGGGGGGCACGCCGATTTTGTGAAAGCCTGCGACATCGGGGTCTATTGTGTAAAGAGACCCATGAGGATGTGATACGGTTTACGCCGCCGCTGCCGATTACAAAAAAAGAGATCGACTGGGCGCTGGAGCGGATCGAATCGGTTTTAAAATAGGGAGATGATCCAAAAGGGTTCAGACGTTTTTAATTGGAGAATTTTGAAAGTAATGTCATTTGAGGGGGCTGCCGGTGATCTTAAAAAAAAGATGACGGCAGCCAGTGATAGGTTCAACTTTTTTTGGTTTTGAACCGGGAAAGTAAGTACTCCGCCACTGCCGTAATGGTCAGGCTGGGATTGACACCCAGGTTGGTCGGTATGCAAGATCCATCTATGACAAAGAGATTTGGGTAGCCGTGCACCTGGCCGTCAAAACCGACCACACCGGTCTTTTTTGTTTCTCCCATCACACATCCCCCGAGGATATGGGCTGTCGTCGGGATGTCAAAAAGGACTTCCAGCCAGGAGCTCATGGGTTGGCCGTCCAGTTTTTTCCCCATCCGTCTCGCAATTTCATTGGCAATGGGAATATAGGAAGGGATGCGTGAAATACGGCTGTCAGGCGGCATGGCCGAGTTCATGCTGGAAAGTCCCAAGCGCCACCACCGGGGAAGGTATTCAAAACAAAGATAATTTTCAATGGTCTGCATGGTCAGCAGAACCGAGGTTCGGGCTCCCCATCCCAAAGGCCACAGGGTTTTTAAAAAAGCCAGTGGCTGGTGAAATACATTGCGGGCAAAATGGATCGCTCTGGGCGTATCGCCCCCCCCATCGGTGAGTAGTGTGGCGATGGTTCCCAGAAGGTCGGACCCTTTCGGAAAGCGGACGATTTCGACATGGGTATTGTCATCGGCGTAGATACCGGACGTGATGGCGATCTGTTTGGAATAGTCGGCCTTTTTATCTCTGGCTTTGACACCGATCAAAGACTCTGAATTGGTCCGAACAAAATTTCCCAGCTGGGGGGAAAGATCCGGAAGCAGTTCCTTTGCTTTGCATTTCAACAGCAACTTGACCGTACCCATCACGCCGCCGGAGAGTATCACCCCTTTGGATCGGAACTCTTTTTTATGGGTTGGGAAGATTGAGGATTTTTGAGTGATGATTTCGTACCCATCATCGGCTGGCCGGATGCCCACCACCTCGGTCTCTGGAACGATGGAAACGCCTAATTTTTCGGCTAAAAACAGATAGTTTTTGTCCAGCGAATTTTTCGCACCGACCCGACAGCCTACCATACAGGCGCCGCAGAGCGTACACCCGGTTCGTTTGGGTCCCTTTCCGTTAAAATAGGGATCATCCACGGTTTTATCCGGCTCCCCGAAAAACACACCCACATCATTGATATGAAATGTATCCTTGCCCCGGATTTGGATCCCGATTTCTCTCAATACTTCATCAGCCGGCCCGATGGAAGGACTCGGCGTCGCACCCAGCATTTTTTTAGCTTCCGCGAAAAAAGGATCGAGTGTGTCAGACCCATTTTTTAATTTCCATTCGGGTTTTTTGAAAACACGATCCGGTGGGGTCAGGAGCTGGTTGGCATACAATAGACTTCCGCCACCGACGCCGGCGGCATGTAGTACAAAAATATGTTTTAGTACCGTAAGTGCCCAAGTGCCTTGAAGGCCCAAATGAGGCAGCCAAATACTTTTTTTCAAATTCCAGTTGGTTGTCGGAAAGTCTTTGGTTCGGAAGCGCTTACCCTTTTCCAGCACCGCCACCGAGTATCCTTTTTCCGCCAGCCTGAGAGCGGATACCGATCCGCCAAAGCCGGATCCAACAACAATGTAGTCATAGACCATCGGGGAATCTTTCCGCTTGATATTTGATCATTCATCCAAACAGTATCGGTGACGGTTGCAAATGGAAATTTATTGAACTATGTCAAAATATGTACCCTGCGTCAAGATGGAGAAATGTTGGGCAACCGCCTGTTGACGGCGAGCGGGATCAATGGTAAGGAGCCGAAAACCTCCCGAACAATCCGGAAATGAATTTAAGGAATGAAAAATGACGGTTTGGGGATGTCGCTTCGCTTCGTACTTTTCGGGTTCCGTCTCGTCCGGGTTAGGAAAAAGATGATATGACAAAGTCGAAATTGATGTCTTTGCCGGAAGCGATCACCCGGTTTGTTGCAAGCGGGGATGCAATCGCTATGGAACCGCCCAGGAAACGCTGATCCCTTTTGCCGCAGGCCAGGAAATCATACGGCAGAAAAAAAAAGATTTAACCCTGATCGGTCCCATCTCGGATATTTTGTTTGATCAATTAATTGGCGGTGGCTGTGTCGACAGGATTCGAGCCAGTTGGGTTGGTAATGTCATCACCGGATCATGTTACAATTTTCGCCGCGCTGTGGAAAATGGGGCCGTTCAAATTGAAGATCACTCCAATTTGACCATTTCCATGGCCCTTCGCGCCGGTGCCATGGGAGTCCCTTTCATGCCCGCACGCAGTGCGTTGGGGAGCGACCTTTACAAAACCAACGCCGGTTTAAAAACCATTTCCTGTCCATTTACGGGAGAACGGCTGACCGCCGTTGCGGCCATTTCTCCGGATGCGGCCATCATTCATGCCCAGCGGGCGGATAAATTCGGAAACGCCCATGTGTGGGGGAATCTGGGCATTACCCGTGAAGCCTGTCTGTCGAGCCGAAATGTGATCATCACGGTCGAGGAGGTTGTTTCACCGGAAATCATCTCCAGTGATCCCAATCGGGTCATTATTCCCGGTTTTCTTGTTGGCGCGGTCGTTCATGCACCCTGGGGCGCCTATCCATCCCCGGTACCGGGCCACTACAACCGGGACCATGACGCATTTATCGCTTATCGAAACGCGACTCAAACACCGGCGAAATTTGACGAATGGAAAATAAAATGGGTCGACAATGTGGGTGATGCAGATGACCGGTTCCACTTGATCGGTAAGGAAAAGATGGCATCGTTGGCATTGAAAAAACATATGCCATCCGAGCCCGCGGATTTTGGATACTAGTCTGGTGTCCATCCATAAATGGACCCGTTTGTTCTGCAGAGTGTTGTGGCGCCGGTTTGGGTTGCGGCGTACCGTTCCCGCATCTCAAGACAGTTTTGTGGGCGGTCTTAATCAAAACAAAAACCGTCGCATTTTTTTAAATGGAACACCGCGGTTGTTTGTTTTAAAGCCGTGGACCGGCACTAGCTGAAAAAACTCCGATTTTGGAGAAAACCGGTCATTTTATAGGCGATTGAACATGATGAAACAACCCTACACCGTATCCCAATTGATGGTCACCGCGGCGGCCCGGGAGATCGCTGATGGTGAAGTTATATTTGTGGGGATGCGTTTGCCGTTGCTTGGATTTCTGCTGGCCAAGGGGACCCATGCGCCCAATGCCGTCGGCATCTATGAATTGGGAATTGTCCGGGAGCGGCCCTCGCCTGAACCGATCCTGACTATGGGGGATCTGCCCAACATCGCCCAGGCCGGCTGGCTGGCCGATACGGCGGACATCATGGGCCTTTTGCAACAGGGACGGGTGGATGTGGGCTTCATCGGGGGTGCTCAGATCGACCGGTTCGGAAATTTAAATACCACTTACATTGACGGTACCGAGGGCCCCGCAACCCGTCTTCCCGGGAGCGGTGGCGCATGCGATCTGGCCAGTTTGGCAAGACGTCATATTATTATCATGAATCATGAAAAGCGAAGATTTGTTCCCCGGGTGGATTATATGACATCGCCAGGCTACGGAGACGGTCCAAAATGGCGACAGAAAGTGGGTTTGCCGGGCGGGGGGCCATCTGCCGTGATAACCACGCTTGGGATTCTGCGCTTCGATCCGGACACGTGTGAAATGATTCTCAGCGCCACTCATCCCGGAGTGACCATTGAACAGGTTCGCCAAAACATGGGTTGGCCTGTAAAAATCGCGCCTGAGCTGACCCGGACTCCTGAACCGGCTCCGGACGAGTTGGCTATGATCAATCGATTTGACCCTGAAGGCTTCTGGACCGGAGCATAGATAGGGCCCATCTATGACTTTAAAATAAATAATAGCGATGGTCCAAATCAGAAAATGCGCCGGTTTTTTTCTGATCAATACTGCCCAAAGGTTTGCGGTTCCCGTAAAGCGGGACAGGAAGGCGCACATGCGGTACACTGTAACCGGAAAGCGGCCCAAAAACGGAGAGCAGGGCAATAAAGGCCATTTACGGATGGGCACTAAATACTTTATCTGTCTTCCTGCCAGGAGATTTTGAGCTTAGATAATTTCTATTGACAACGAAACGGGTAGCTGTAATATAGCTTTAAATATTATTTGGTAAATGGATGAGATTTAGTAACTGCAGATGATGCATATTCTGAGAGGAGGAATAGATGAAAAAATTTACTATAACCACAGCAATTTTTCTATTTATCATGGGTCTTTTTGTAGCACCCGCACTGGCGGAATCTTTTAAAATAGGAGCCGTCTTTTCCGTAACGGGGCGCGCCTCATTTTTAGGAGATCCTGAGAAAAAAACTGCGGAGATGATCGCTGAACAGATCAATGCCGCCGGCGGAATCAACGGCAAGAAACTGGAACTGATCGTTTATGATGATGAAGGCGATGCGACCAAAGCGAATCTTCTAGTCAAAAAGCTGATCACCCAGGATAAGGTATCCGTTATCATCGGGCCTTCGTTGAGCGGGTTGTCGATCGCAGTGCTACCACTGGCGGATAAATACAAAATCCCACTGGTCTCTGCTGCGGCGAGTTACAAAATTGTGCACAACGCCAAAACCGGCAAACCCTATCCATGGGTATTTAAAACTCCCCAAACTGACAGTATGGCTGTGGAAGCCATCTATTCGCACCTGAACAGCAAGGGGATTAGTTCGATCGCCATCGTAAGCGTCACTTCGGGATTCGGCGCAAGCGGACGGAGTGAACTAATCCGGCTGGCTCCTTCTTACGGGATAAAGATCATTGCTGATGAAAAATATGGTCCCAAAGATACGGATATGACCGTGCAGCTGACAAAAATCAAAGGTCTGGCTCCCCAGGCGATCGTGAACTGGTCGATCGGCCCCACTCAGGTGACGATCCTGCGCAATCGGCGTGATCTGGGGATGACCGGCACCAAATTCTATCAAAGCCACGGCTTTGGCAGCCGCAAAAATATTAAGCTGTCTGCCGGTGCGGCCGAAGGCGTGCTGGTTCCCCTGGGGGCTGTGAATATCGCTCAGCTTCTGTCGGCCGACCATCCACAAAAGGCGGTCACCATGAAGTATATGAATGATTACAAGGCCAAGTACAACGAAACGTTGAGCTCATTTGGCGGTCATGCGTGGGATGCCATGTATCTGGTAACCGGTGTGATGCGAGCTGTGGGCGATGACAAAGCCAAGATCCGAGATGCGCTGGAAAATACAACTGGTTTCATCGGCCAGCACGGCATTTTCAATTTTTCACCCGATGACCACAACGGACTGACCAAGAAAGCTTTTCAGATGGTGGTCGTCAAAGATGGTGACTGGGCACTGGCTGACTGATCCAAGATGACCGTGGTTAACAATCGAAACGAGGGTGGTGTTGGCACCACCTTCGTTTTATTCAGTATTAAAAATCCGGTGGGCCGG
>SDBV01004145.1_pt1 | contig 21010 bp, 19 predicted proteins | sample 2277081 | NCBI WGS metagenome assembly SDBV01 (sample SAMN10402039, study PRJNA504765) | marine sediment metagenome | isolation source: marine sediment core GS10_PC15, 223 cmbsf | place: Arctic Ocean: Southern Knipovich Ridge | collected 2010 | reverse complement strand
TGCCATCTAAAATTATCACAGGTACCAGACGCTTTCGTGGACTTACCTGGTCGTCCCCCTTAAGAGCTTCTGAAGAAGCGTTGCACGAGAGATGGTAGTACAATATCTCACATGTCGGCTGCGTTTTGAAATTTGTTGCATGCAAGACGGGCTTGCCCAAGATCTTCAACACGTCCTCCCTTATCATGCCACGATTCACTTTCTCCAAATCTGCCCAAGCAACAGTCGCAGGCTGCTGAGCCTCACTTTCAGCAGGTTCAACACGAGAATGCTTTCTTGTCATTTCAGCAATCTGGTGTTGCGTAAGGAGGTGTTTCAGGTCTGAAAGACCTGGCTTTTGTTCCGTCCTCTTCACACACCCACAGATGATAAGAGATAGCACAGCCAGAGTTGATACAAGTTCTCTCTTCACGGCCAAAGCCCCTTTCACATCTTATTCACTTCGGGGGGAATTTAAGGTGTCAGGAACCGTTTTCTCATCTTTCCCCAGCAAAACAACAAAATCCACAATCTTAACTTCCCAATCGCCCGCCGTCTCGCCCCTTCCGCAATAGAGATTAGTCATTCGTCAATAGTCATTTTCCCCCACCCCCACCCGATTTGTCAACCAAAAACCACCCCCATTTCCCACTATTCTTCAGCAAAGCGAAATCCCGCACCTCCTGCCTCTTGGATTCTGTCTCCTGGATTCTGGCTTCTGAATTCTCCCCCCCAAATCCCCCCCTTATCCCTTTTTGAGCCAAATATCCACGATTAATCTCATTTAACATTTGACAAACACCAAACAGCATGGTATAATGCGTTGCGTAATTAAGGACAAAGCAACACTGTAAACAGGGGGAGTAACAAACCATGCCCATCCAGTACCCGCATCACGTTTCGAGCTTGTTTAGGATTTCGAGATTAGAGTTTAGGATTTCCCCCGATCCATCGGGGCGTATTATGCAAAACGAACCCAATTCCCCAAGACCAACCGCTCAAAAATGCAAAACGAACCCAATTTCAGCCGCGGCGGACCTGTGGAAGACCAAAAAATGGAAAACGAACCCAATTTGCGAACGATTTATGCAAAACGAACCCAATCTACACCGTAGCAGACCTGTAGAAGCCCAAAAAGAGCAAAACGAACCCAATTTCCACCGCGGCGGACCCGTGGAGGACCAAAAAATGCGAAACGAACCCAATTTACGCCGCGGCGGACAAAATACTAACGACTGACGACTAAATGCTAAAGACTACTTTATGCGAAACGAACCCAATTACCAACCGCTCAAACAAAGGTTAACTCTTTATGCATACACGACTTACACAAAATAGGGGACGGTTACCTGTTTCAGCACCATCCCCGCACCCCAATTATGCGAAACGAACCCAATTTACCGCACCATCTACAATCCACAATCCACAATATACAATCCCCTGGCCCAATTTCCAACCAGCAATATACATTCTACAATCAACAATATACAATCCTTTGGCCGAATTACTGCATCTTCTTTTGGACTTTGCCGAAACATATATTAGATTTTATATATAACAGCTTTCAGGACACAGAGTTGCAACTCTATGCCGGGCTGATCATATAAGGGCCAATTAACGCAAACGCAAGCGAACGAAATCGAAAGGGGCACAAAATGTTAAGATTCTTGATGTGGTTAGTCCTGGGGGTTCTGCTGTTTCTCTCAAGTTGCACCCAGACCAGTTACACGGCACACGCCTACAAGCTCTACACGATGAACGATCCCGCAGAAAACCTCGCCGACGTCCAGCCCGCCATCTCATACAGCGACAAGGTCGACACATTCTACAACGACGACTTCAAGCTGTCTTTTAACGAAGATGTGCAGGCGTTTTGCGCTAAAGTTGACGCCTGCCCCGAGCAAAAGCACCCCAGCGAAACCATGCTAAGTGCAGAGGACCTGTACCAGGCTCTGGCAATACTCGACGAGCCCGAAAAGGCCCGCGACATATCGCCTGTACTGGCAATCGCATATTAGAGGTGGGCTCTGATACGCGGGTAAGTAGCTTTACAACAATAACTTAAAGCTCCACTCGCGGGAACTTATTACCCTCAAGGGTATCAGACAGCTTGCCTTGCATAGAGAGCGATCTTATTAGCCCCGTCGACAACCGTGATTTGTGTATCCGGATTCTCCGCGATCCAGCCGTCGATGACCGCCTGAGGATCGTGCGTCGCATGCAGATGCGCGTCTGAGAGTAATGCATCCGCAATCTCCGAATACACCCATATCCTCCGCAGCCGCCGTATCATCTCGGCGAACTTGTAGGGTTTGTGGCTGAAAAGCTTGTACTCCCCCTTGATCGACGCGAATATCTCATCGATCGGTCTTGTCAGACGGTCATAAAAATTCTCCATCGTCCGCTCCTCGCCGATCCCCTTCGGACACGCCGAGACAAAAAGTACCTCTCCCCCCTCTCTAACGCCCTGCTTGGTCAGTTCCAGCGCCCGCTGCGATATATAAAGATCGACATCATTCGGCAGCCCCCCCGGCGACACGATCAACCGGTCGGTGGGTGTTACCGTATGCGTGTTTCGTTCGTCGCTCGCCGCAAAGGCCTCTCGGCTGACTTCCTCAGCCTCACCGAAGCGCGCCCATTGAATCTTCCCCGACGTGCTGATCGTCGCCATCCCATACACTTTGCGCCCCTTCACGATCAACTCCATAGCCGCCAGTTGATCGGCAGCCAACGGATTGCCGCGCCTTGTCTCGTCTTCATGCCACGGGTGAACACCGTACGTGGACCGCTCATCCAGAGCAAGACTGTGGTTTTGCTCGGCCGTCCGGTATGAGCAAAGACCCGGCACAAAATTCTTGATCGGGTTCGAGTACCCGGCAAAATAGTGAAACTTCACATCCGAAAGCACCAGAAAGATATCCGCCGCATCCAGTGTCCCGTTGTACCGGACCTGCGTGCCATGCGAAGTCGTACCCGCCTCGACCAGATTCTCGCCCTGACAGTCGTGGATGTGAATCTCAACATTCTTCAGATCTGCACGGCCGGCCGCCGCTGTTATCGTATCGCAGATAGCCCTGTTTTCGGGCGTCTCGGCGTCATGCGTCCCCGTACACATCAGGAACATGACCTTCCGACAATGTGTAAGGCGACCCAAAAGCTCCGCGAATATGTCGGCCAGGGGCATGTCCCGGCTGCCATCGCCGATAAGCACCGCCAATGTCCTGCCCCGTATCCGACTGACAAAATCGCCCGCTTCGCCGCATTCCAGCGCCTCTCGCACCAGGGCCGCATTATCCGTATCTCCGTCATCTTCCCACGGTCGAATAATCTCACCGACATTCGCCTCCGGAATCTCGACATTTACGAAGCCATCACCGTAATGCAATTGGATCTTCATAACCATACCAAAAAACTGACAAGCCCCCAGACCCCCATAGAATACCCCCCATCCTCAGAAAATGCAACTACCCAATCATGCCTGGTCCACAAACTCACCGCAAAAACAGTGCTGCCCTTAAGCCTTTTTATAAAAAGCACTTATGTCAAACCACTCGAGGATTCTGCAAATAATTCAAGAAAACCACTTGACATATGCTAATAGCATGGTATGCCATACGCATATCTTGCTATTGGCAGCCACATAGGCAGTTTTGGAGATAGACATGCAGCGAGCCGAACAGATTCAAAGCTTACGCCGATCCTTTACCAGGCTTGAGAAGTTTTTCAACCAGCTCATGCGGCAGCAGTTTTCGTGCTGTCCGATCACCGTCCAGCAGTGGTACGCCCTGGAGGCCCTGATGGCCGGCCCCAGGACCATGAACGAACTCGCCGCCCAAGTCGCACTGCACCAGAGCACCATGACCCGCATCGTGGGGAAGCTCGAAAAACAGGGCTTCGTAACCAAAACACGCAAGGCCGCCAATCAACGAATCGTCGAAGTGCGGATAAGCGAACCGGGGAGGGAAATCTGCACGGCGATGGACCAGCAATGCGCCCGGATGACCGCCGACCTCCTGAATTTGCTCCCGCGTGAGCGTCGGACGTACGCGGTGGACGCGTTGGAGATGTTCACGAGTCTGCTTGATCCTGCCGATGAAGCATTCCAGCAGGTACTGCGTAATTGCTGCAACTATAACTGCATCCAGGAGGACGAAGAATGAAGCTGCTTCTTTTTCTAATCGCTGCAATATGTCTGGTTGCTATCGGCATCGCAGGCGTGTTCTTTGAATACCACGCCTTCGAAGATGAGGGTCCATGGTTTCTCACATTGGGCCTGATGATGATCGCCTACCTTGTGCTGAAGCGAACTTATTACCGCACAGGCTCTGTTTGGCCGGCAGATTCAAATGAGCCAAGGCCGCTGAATCTGACCTGGCTCGACTACGTTAAATCGCTGATCTGCTGGCTGGATTCCTTCAAGCGGACCTATGCCGTCGAGCCGGGGCTCTACTATACGGGCGACCGATACGACCATGATTCGCCGCTGCTCGTGACTGCAAATTACCACCTGACCGTCTTCCTGCTGGTGCGCAGACTCCGCCGCGAAAATGTCCGTCTGCTGGTAGTCAACACCGACAGCATAAACGTCTGGTGTGCGGCGGGCAAAGGCACGTTCTCCAATGATGCCATCTTCCAACAGCTAAATCGCTATGAGCAGCACCTGCCCAAAGACGATGGCCGATTGAAACTGATTCTGCCCAAACTCTGCCTGGCAGGCGTCGACCTTCCGGCCCTGCGAGAGGCGGGCTGCGATGCAACAATCGGCCCCATCTACGGTAAAGACCTGCCCGCATACCTGTCAACTGAGCCCTGCAAAGATCGCGACACGGACCGCGTCCTCTTCGGATTACAGTCCAGACTCTTTACCATGCCGCCCGGCCTGCTCCAGACGCTGAAATACGGCGTAACGTTGCTCCTTGCACTCTGGCTCGTCCAGCAGATATGGCCCTTCGCGCTTCCCGTTGCAGGCGTCCTCGGTCTAACCGTGGTGCTGACAATCGCCTATCCGGTCTGCTTTCCTTACCTGCCCGGCAAGTGGTTTGCGGTAAAGGGCCTGTCCTTAGCCATTGTGGTCTCGACTGCGTTGTGCGCCCTTGCCGCCGGCGGGCTCGTTTCGCGTGGAAACCTCATCACGGCGGTTCTCTTTACGTTGGCAAGCGGCATGTTCTTCGGCCAGTCATATTCCGGCAATTCCGCCGTGAGCAATGTAACAAGCGTTCGAAAAGAAACCGCGCGACTGCTGCCTGTATACGTTCTGCTCTACCTGGCAACTCTCGCGGCATTTATCATAAAGGAGGCCGTCTGATGCTCGAACTCGACAAAGATACCTGCGTCGGCTGTCAAATGTGCGTAAAGGTCTGTCCCCATGCAGTCTTTGACATGCATGAAAAGAAGGCCGTGATCGCACATGTGGACCGCTGCATCGAATGCGGCGCCTGCCAGCTCAATTGCCACTACGACGCTATCAAAGTAACCAAAGGCGTCGGCTGCCTGACGGTCATCATTCGCCAGGACATCCTGAAAATGAAACCCGAAAAATGCACCTGTTGCTGCGACTGAACATTCACTCGGCAAAATGCAAATGAGGAAGGAGACCTGTTATGAGCAGTCGAATCAAAAACAAGTTGGCAACCGCCCTGAAAACACATTGCGAATCCTGCGGCGTGTGTCGTTATGCAGAAAAGAAGCCTGAGTCCTTCATAGGCCGCATCGTCGGCTGGCATAAGACATGGTGCCCCGCCTGGAAGGCCTATCAGCGGCATCTCAATAGCGCCCCCGCCGAAGACATAAGCCCCGCCCCGTAAACAGGTTACGCAACTATCGAGATTTCTTTGATTTCCGCCTTGACAAATTCAAACAGATGTTTTATATTTTCGTATTAAACAAGTGCTTGAAATAGACGATGGGATATATTATGGCAGCACACAAAACATTAAACGGTTTGGAAGCCCAGAGCGCCCAGGCCCGGGGCCGACTGCTGGACGCCGCAGAGCGGCTTTTTGCCGAAAACGGCTTTGAAGGCACCTCAGTGCGCCAAATCACGGCGCTTGCCGACTGCAACGTTGCCGCCGTCAACTACCACTTCCGCGGCAAGGACAAGCTGTATCTGGAGATGTTCCGCCACCGCATGCAGCAGATACGTGATATCCGGCTGGCGAGCATAGCAGAAGTCATGGCCGAAAAAGGCCCCGACACCCCCCTCGAGGACCTCCTGCAAGCCTTTGCCACCGCTTTTCTCGAGCCGCTCGTCAATGAAAGCGGGGGGCGTCGATTCCTGCGGCTTTCCGTCCGCGAAATGCTCGACCCGCACCTGCCCCCGGACATGTTCTACACCGAGACCGTCAGGCCCGTCATGAACGCCATGCTCGGCGCGATGACAAAGATATACCCGCCCCTGAACGAGGAAAAGGCCCTTATGTCAATCCAGTCAATCGTCGCCCAACTGCTCCACGCCGTCTGTGCCGGGCAGATGATAGGACATTCCGCCGAAACCGCCCTTCCGCTGTCGGACCTGCATCGTGCAATGGACCATATCGTGGCTTTCTCGGCAGCGGGGATTCGTGCTTATCTGAAGAAGGGTGACTGATATGTACAAAGCACTCACTATCAGTTTTGCTTTGTTTGTCGCACTCGGCATTTCCGGCTGCATGATGGGACCCGATTATGCCCGACCGCAGACACCGGCTTACGGGACGGAAGCGTTTTTCAACACGCCTGCCGGGTGGATCGATCCAAACAATCCCAAGGCTATAGGCCCGTGGTGGGAGAGCTTCGGTGATCCCGTTACGGCCGATCTTGTCCGGCTGGCGCTGGAAAATAACTACGATCTCAAGGCCGCCGCCGCACGTGTCGCCGAATCCGACGCCCTGCTCCGCCAGGTGCATGGGGGCCGCTTTCCACAAGTCTCATACGGCCTGGATCGAACCCGCGCAAAAAGCTCTTTCTTTTTGTTAGGCGGCACCCCGATAAGCTCATTTACAACCGTCTATTCGCAGGGCTTTTCGGTAAGCTACATCGCCGACCTGTTCGGCAAGCTGCGGCGCAGCGAGCAGGCGGCATATGCGGACCTGTTGTCGTCGGAGAACGCCCGCCAGGCGCTGGCTCACGGCCTCATAGCACAGGTCGTGCGAACACGCACCCGGATCGCCACCCAGCAGCGACTACTCAACATAGCTCACGAAAACATCAGGAGCCGGAAGGAAACGCTTGAGATCGTTGAGAGGCGATATCACCAGGGCCTTGTCCCCCCCCTCGACGTCCATCTTGCGAAGGAGAACCTCGCCGACGTCATGTCGCTGGAACCTCGTATCCGGCAGGCGCTGATGTTAGCTCAACACAGTCTCGACGTCCTCGTCGCACGTGCCCCTGCATCCTCGGAAGTGCTCGCCCAGGCATTGCCCGACATAACCGAGACCTCGCCGGTTCCGGTTGCCGTGCCCGCGGCGCTGCTCGACCGAAGGCCCGATGTCCGTGCCGCTGAGATGCAGCTTTCGGCAGCCACCGAGCGAATCGGCGTCAACATTGCCGCAATGTTCCCCGACCTGACGTTCAGCGGCGCATGGGGGACTCGCAGCGACAGCTTCAGGGGGCTGGGATTCATGGATTTAGAGGTCTATTCGGCTGTTCTCTCGTTAGCGGCGCCGGTGTTTCAGGGCGGCAGCCTCAAGGCGGGCGTCGATGCCGCAAAGGCCCGCACCGAGCAGGCCGCGGCAAACTATGCCCAGGTCGTGCTCATCGCGATGCGGGAGGTCGAAGACGCCCTGGTCGAACAGAAGATGCTCACCGAGCGGCTCGAACAACTCAAGATCCGTCTCGTATCCGCCGAAAGAGCCGAAAAGCTCGCAAGAGAGCGATACCAGAGAGGACTCGAGAAGATCCTCATTGTCATCGAAACCGAGCAAAGACGCAGGCTCGCCGAAAACGAACTCGCGGTAAACATGGGCAACATCTACGAGGCAAGAATCAATCTCTACCTCGCACTCGGCGGCGACTGGCGGCCGACCGACAGTGATTCGCACGAGGATACGGCGCCGGATGGTACGACGGATGATCGTGAGACCATCAAGAAACGGGAGATATAAATGAATAAGTCTGGTGGAATCTTAGTTAGATTTCTGGTGCAATTGCTTCTTGTGGTGGTTGCTCTGGGGATCGGTGCATTAGCCTTCATGTATCTGGCGTCGAAGAAAAAGCCGCCGATCAAGAAGGACAGGCCCGTTGTTGTTCCGCTGGTCGAAGGAATAACCGTCCATCCGGAAGATATCCAGATGATTGTGCATGGTTTCGGAACCGCCGAGCCCAAGGTGAAAGTGCAGGTGGTTCCGCAGGTTTCCGGGCAGGTAGTCAACTGCCATGCAGACTTTGTCGAGGGCGGTTTCTTTAAGGCGGGTGAACCGCTTGTCAAAGTCGATCCCCGCGATTACGAACTGGCGGTGGAAAATGCGGAAGCCGCAGTTGCCCAGGCCGATTACATTCTCAAGCAAGAGCAGTCCGAAGCCCTCGTCGCCCGGACCGAGTGGCAGCAACTCCACGGCGAGGAGAAGCCGCCGTCGCCCCTTGTTCTTCGCGTGCCGCAGATCAAAAACGCCCAAGCCCAGCTTCAGTCGGCACGGGCGAAGCTGTCCAGGGCCAAACTCGATCTGGAACGAACGGCTATCTCAATGCCATTCGACGGTCGAGTTGCCACTAAGAATGTCGATCTGGGTCAGTATGTAACTCCGGGGCAAACGATCGCGACCGTTTACGGTACCGACATCATAGAGATCGTCGTGCCCCTGGAAGACAATCAGCTCGAATGGTTCGATGCTCCGTTAGGCCACACAAACGGTAACGGAAGCAATCACGGCCCCCAAGCACTTATTACAACTAACTTTGCAGGTAAGAGTCGTTCATGGAAAGGTACGATCGTGCGAACCGAAGGGCAAATCGATCCGACCTCTCGCATGGTCAAGGTTGTCGTCGAAGTAACAAAACCGTTTGAACAGAAAAATCACAACGTGCCTCTTACTCCGGGCATGTTCGTGAACGTGGAAATTAAGGGCAAGCAGCTCAACAACATTATCCGGGTGCCTCGATATGCCGTCCACAGCGACGATACGCTATGGGTGGCCCGCGACGGACTGCTCCATGTGCTACCCGTAGAAGTTGCCCGCCACGACAAGGGTTTTACTTACATAAGCTCTGGTGTTTTGGACGGGGATGTTGTCATCATCAGCACTCTCGACGTGGTAATCGACCGGATGAAAATCAGAATCCAGCCGGCTGAATCGGCCGATTCCGGTGAGGAGGTCGCCAGGTGAGCGATCAGACAGAACAATCCAAAGGCCCTCTTGCGTGGTTTGCAAGAAATCATGTCGCGGCGAATCTGCTGATGATCCTGATCCTCGTGTCGGGGGCAATAACCGTTTTCACCATCAAGGTGGAATTCTTCCCGGAGATGAGCCTTGACTTCATCACGGTAACGGTTCCGTATCTGGGTGCGTCGCCTGAAGAAGTGGAGCAAGGCGTTTCGCTTCGTGTCGAGCAAGCTCTTGCCAGCATCGACGGTGTTAAGCGGATGTACTCCACCTCCGCCGAAGGTGCGTCAATGGTCACGCTGGAATTAGAGGAATATGTCGATCCCTCGCAGGTGCTCGACGACGTTAAAGCCGAAGTCGACCGTATCATAACATTCCCGGCGGAGACGGAAAAACCGATCATCACCGAGATTAAGACCCGCTATGAAGTTTTGACAATCGTTCTCCACGGTGCCGCTTCCGAGAGGACCCTCAAGGAACTCGCCGAGAATGTCAGGGACGATCTTACGGCGCTGCCTAACATCAGCCAGGTCTTTGTTGCAGGGGCAAGGGCTTATGAAATCTCCATTGAAGTTTCCGAGGAAACCCTCAGAAAGCATTCACTGTCTTTCGACGACATAACCCGTGCGGTTAGAGCGTCATCCATGGACATTCCCGGCGGATCGGTCAAGACCGCTGGCGGTGAAATTCTCGTGCGAACGAAAGGTCAAAGGTACACCGGCCCGGAGTTTGAAGAGATCGTCGTTCTTACACGAAACGACGGGACGAAATTACTCATCAGCGACATTGCGACGGTAATCGACGGCTTTGACGATTCGGATATGATATCACGATTCGACGGTCGGCCTGCGGTGCATGTGAAAGTTTTCCGGGTGGGACAGCAGGATGCTCTTGATGTGGCGAAAACCGCCAGAAACTATGTCGACGAAAAAGGCCCGTCTCTTCCGGACGGAATCGCACTGGATATCTGGCAGGATCAAACCAAGCTTCTCGATGCGAGAATGGACCTTCTTCTCCGTAATGCAAGACTTGGACTTTTGCTGGTCTTTTTGTGCCTGACGCTGTTTTTGCATTTCCGCCTTGCGTTCTGGACGACATTAGGTATTCCCATTTCGTTTCTGGGCGGGTTCTGCCTGATGCCCCTGTTCGGCGTCTCGCTGAACATGATTTCGCTCTTTGCATTCATCCTGGTCCTGGGTATAGTCGTCGACGACGCTATTGTTGTCGGCGAGAATATCTTCACCTACCGCGAAAGAGGAATGGATCCGATCAAAGCGGCGATTCTGGGCGTCCATGAGATGGCCGCTCCCGTCATAATGGCGGTATTGACAACCATCTTCGCATTCGTGCCGCTGATGTATATTACGGGGGTTATGGGAAAATTCCTTCGTGTAATTCCTATCATCGTGATTCTCGTACTTTCAATTTCACTCATCGAAGCTCTGCTGATTCTCCCGGCGCACCTGGCGAGAGCAAAGTTAAAAGCGGGCAAAAGCCGAAACCCGTTTTCGCGGTTTCAACGGAAAATCGCAACTCTTCTCGAAGGATTCGTCCAAGGTCCATTTGCCCGGATGGCATTGTTTGTCGTTCGTTACCGATACGTTACACTTGCAAGTGCAATAGCGATCCTGATAACGGTAATCGGCTTGATGGCGGGAGGATTCATAAAGACTACATTCATAGATTCTATAGAAGCCGACAACATGGTGGCGACTCTCACCATGCCGCAGGGGACGCCGGCGGATCAGACCTTGAAAATACTCAAGAGAATCGAAGAAGCCGCTTTCCAGGTTCGTGACGAAATCGACTCGAATCGTCCCGGCCAACCGTCGATATATATGCATCTGGCCAGCACTATCGGCGATCAACCGGCAAGTCGAGGAGGGGGGCCTGTTCGGGAGCTTTCAATTGGGGTATCTTCCGGGCACCTCGGCGAAGTGAATATAGAATTATTAGGAGCCGAAGAGCGTGGCGATATTTCGTCCAAGACGCTTTCCAACCGATGGCGCGAAATCGTCGGAGAAGTCGCCGGTGTCTCGACGCTGACTTACATGGCCCAGGTGCATTTTGCCGGTGAACCGATTAATGTCGAGCTTTCGCACAGGGATTTCGACAAGCTGCTGAAAGCATCGGAAGAATTGAAAACCATGCTTGGCGATTACAATGGCGTTTTCGATATTTCGGACAATTTCGAACCGGGCAAAGCGGAAGTCAAACTCTCTCTAACCGACGCGGGCCGAACACTGGGCTTGACCCTGGCCGATCTTGCAAGACAGACAAGGCAGGGTTTTTACGGCGACGAAGCACAGCGTATACAACGTGGAAAGCATGATGTCCGCGTGATGATTCGATACCCGCACCAACAGCGAAAGAGCCTCGCCGACATCGAAAACATGCGAATCCGTCTGCCGGACAATACCGAGATTCCTTTCGGACAGGTTGCCCGGGTTCAATACGGACGAGGTTATGCGACCATTCGACGCGCCGACCAGAGACGCATCGTAAATGTCACCGCCGACATCGATGAGACAGCCGCAAACGCAGACGACATAAACCGGAATCTCCAGACGATGCTGCTGCCGGAGTTGATCTCGCGATATCCCGATCTCAAATGGCGATTCGCAGGTGAGCAGAGAGAGCGAAAGGATTCCTTCTCCTCCTTGAAGATCGCTTTTCCACTTGCCATGCTGGCGATCTTCGGCCTGCTTGCGGTTCAATTCAGAAGCTATATCCAGCCGCTGATCGTTATGTCGGCGATACCTTTCGGAGTTGTCGGTGCGGTCCTGGGGCATGTCATCCTCAGCTTTGCTACAGGTATCACTTACAACGTCGGCCTGCTGTCCTTTTTCGGTATCGTCGCGCTGTCGGGCGTCGTAGTAAACGATTCGCTGCTGATGGTCGACCTGATTAATCGCGAACGAAAGGCGGGCATCGATCTCAGCCGGATCATAAGGGAATCGATTACCCGCCGTTTCAGGCCGATCATGCTGACAACGATGACAACATTTTGCGGATTGATGCCGATGATGATGGAAAAAAGTTTCCAGGCACGATTCCTCATCCCGATGGCAATAAGCCTCGCATTCGGAGTGCTGTTTGCAACAATGATCACACTGCTGCTCGTACCGTCGCTCTACATGATCCTCGAGGACATAAAAGCAATCTACCGCAAAATCAAAACACGAATATTTCCAACCCCCGCACCTGTTGGGGAAACGACGTGATGATCGAAATCAAGAAAGGTGTTGAAATCCCGGAAGACCTGCTGGCGTTTAGGTTCTCCCGCAGCAGCGGACCAGGCGGACAGAATGTCAACAAGGTCAGCACCCGCGTTACGCTCCTTTTGGACATTGCCAACTGCCCTGCTCTTAGCGAGGCCCAGAAAAAACGCATCGGCGCGCGCCTCAAGACACGCATCAACAAGGACGGCGTTCTTCGCGTCATATCCCAGCGACACCGCACCCAGGCCGCCAACAAAGAGGCCGCAAAAACAAAACTCGTCGAACTCCTGGCAAACGCTCTCGAAACAAGACCCCACCGGCGAAAGACAAAAACGCCCGCTTACGCCATCCGCCGCCGACTCGAAGAAAAAAAACGAAGGGGCATGCTCAAGAAACAGCGTGTCAAGAGATTCTCCCCGGACTATGAGTGATCGGCACCGGCAGCGGAAGGAAATCGAACATGCTCGGCACACCAAAAAAAAGCCCCGCCGTCCGGCAGGGCCTTTCGTTTCTTTCGAGTCTTGCTACTTGTCAGGCCGGCGACACATTAGTGGCGCATGGGCCTTTTTTGCCTTCTCCGATCTCGAATTCGACCTTCTGGTCCTCTTCCAGCGTTGCATAGCCGGCGGTCTTAATCTCAGAGTGGTGGACGAACAAATCATCGCCGCCGTCATCCGGAGTAATAAAACCATATCCCTTGCTTGCGTTAAACCACTTTACTGTACCTGTACTCACTGCTACTTCTCCTTGGCCGATGTTCCGACCTTAAAACTATTATCTCTCGACTTTAATTTTGTGGGGGCACACTCTTGAGAGATGAAAGGACATGCCCCGTGGAAACAAAGTTTACCACACAAGGACGCGGAAAACACTACAAAAATAAATAAAATACAGATTTAGGCCCACCCGCCCCAAAACAGGCGTTTACAAGCGAAAAACCGCGATAGTTTTTTTAAAAAAACTGCTTTTTCCCCACTTTTCCCCCCACCTGCCTCACCGGCGTACCTGTTTGACCGCATATTCGCCGGCGTCTGCCAAGCGAAGCGGCCACACGTTCCACCTGTAAGCTATACTTTCTACGTGTTTAGCCAAGGATGGTTCCCCATCCCATTAGCCATCCCTTTCGGCTGCGCCGAAAAGGCTCACCACCCTTCAGGAGGCGAAACGCATACTATGCTTACAGGTGATCGCACTGACCTTTTCTACAGAGCAGGTCAGTCAATATAATGCCCGATCACTCGTTCCACCGCCCGGCGGCTGACGGGGTCATATTGCGAGTTCGAGAAGATACCAACGTTGATCTCTGAGCGATAGAGTCCTGACCCGGCGAAATTGAACCATTGCAATACCCTTCAACGCAGTAAATTCTCGCGAGTGGGGGTTTGTCGGACTGAAATGGCAATGGTGTCAACAAAAAAACTACGTGACACCTGAATTTGGTGCATTAATGGTATAAATTTCTGTGGTGAAAAAATCGATATCGCATTAATTTCGACTTTTTTTGTTGTCAAGAGAAAATTCTTGTTTACAATAGTGGACGTTGGCAGGATTATCGTAGTCAATAACTTGGTATGTCAGTATTGTTCGTGCCGAACACTATTGTGCTGGACACTTTCAATTTGTCACAATGTTCGGGAAATCTTGTTCAGTTTGAAAAAAATAATAACCAAGATAAACGAAGAGGAACTATGGGCAACTTCGCATACCGAATCGATTACCGAGCAATAATCAAACCTAAGAATAGTATCTTAAGTCTCTCGTCTTTTTCCATACACAAAAAGCAACTAACCGCAACGGAACACACTGAGACCAAGCGAATAACACCTCAAGAGCATTTCGACAAGCTAATCGTTCGGCCCTGTACTCCCATGGTGGTCCTGGGTATTAGAAATGTTCTATCCAATCTTCGGTGTATTGCCTATAGCAGGAAGATGTGTGCGCAGTTTAGTAAGCCAACCGGAACCTTGGCAATGGTAAATGAAGAGGCAATAGGTCACAATCGTCCATATCATGCCTTGCGTTTGAGAGATGGTAAGTACTGTATAGATGAGTTTAAACTTAGTGATGACCTTGAGGATACCGAATGGTTGGTTACAGGAATCCCTGTTTTATGGGATTGCGAGGAGAAAGAACTCTTTGACCGATTAATCACAGATGCAGCTGATCATTCGCACGTCTGGCGGTTGCCACGGAGGCAACACGCAAATGCTACAAATGAAGTAAAGAAGCAATGGCTTGCTCTCCAAAGTACATTCATACAGCATCTGTCAAGCGACAGAGATACCGCTGCAACTGCGCTTCGAAAAGTAGCAAGCCACTATAATTTGCAACGTGAAGAACATTACCTTCACAGCATCTGGGCCGTTGGTAAAAAAGGAGAACTGATTATTATTATTACCCAAGGTAAGCTTGAGACTATCGGATCCATTGCAAACCAATACGGCGCTTCAAGAGCTATATGTGTAGAAAACGGCGGTTCTTGTGGACTGTACCTTGTAGAAGACCCTTCGTCGACATGGAATCTTCAAGTTTCAGCACCAAATTTCCGTCCTAAGGGCACAGCCTTTGTGTTTTTTGAACTAGACGATATTAGCTATGTTGCAATTCCCTCAGAGAAGGATTAATGACAAGCCATATATGGCGTCGATTTGGGAGTAAATTAAGGTGACAGACCAATTCAAAGCCTTTTTTAATAACATAGCAAGCCAATACCAGCCGTTAACACGCTATTCGGTAGAAACTTTAGATTGCTCGCTGGATCGCTTTCTTAAATACTTGCCCAGTGAATGTGCTTCCGTCTTGGATCTTGGTGCAGGTGATGGCTATCCTGCGAGCCGCTTGATGGCGAAACACCCCAGACTGCATTTATCTCTCCTAGATTTGTCATTTGAGATGATAAAAGCCGCCCAAGTCCGATTTGCAAGAGCAAATCCCACACCTCGTTTTATCCTTGCCGACCTCAACGATATAAATTTTGAGGGGAGTTCCTTCGATGGAGCCTTGTCTTGCTGTACACTCCAATTTGTAAGAGAGATAACTGCTTTTTTGCAAAAAATCCGATCGGCTCTGCTACCAAATGGAATTGTCTGCTTGCTGTTTTATGATCCTGAAGATTTACGCTGTCAACTCATACACAAATATTTTCCGGGATTACATGCTATTGAACAACTTCGTCACTACCCCGACAATAAGGTTTGTCTCGCTCTTAAAAGCGTGAATTTTTCCATCATTCACACAGAAGTCATGGATTATCACATTGTCTATTCCGGGGCTCCGGAGTACCTGAACTTCATTGATTCCCGTCCTTTTTCTGGATTTGCCCAGATGCCAGACGAGGTTTATAGAAAAAGTTTCCAAATATTCAGTGCAATCATTCGAAAGCTATTTCCTTACGGCTCAATCCACAGCCCAGGTAGACTCAGGTTAATCATTGCTAGGAGGTAATATGAAATCATTCGATGAATTTAGGTCTTATTTACGTGCACTCGAGAAACGTGCGATTTACTTACTATTGTTTGTGTTTATTCTTGCTCAATGGCTTGCTGTTTTTATACCTTCTGTAAGTAATATTTTTACGACACAGATTAACACAGCTTTGTTCTCCATGTTGATTCTTGCAATCTTCCGTCTCTTCGACTATCGCCTCAGCAAACCGTCAATTGAACCCCACAGTAGAAATTTCACAGAAGCTATTGATGCGACATTGGCAACTAGAGGAGCAATCAAGTCACTTGATCTTTTTGCGCATACTAGTTCCAAATATTTCAACGCCTTGCGAAACAAGCATGTTCGCATTAAACGAGTTCGGCTGCTTATTCTAAGCGATGATTGCATATTGGAAGCTCCTTCTCCGAAGAGCGACCAAGACAGGGAAGTAGTCAGACAGGAAAAGAATCTTATTATCAAAAAGTGGCAAGGTATGAAAAGGGAAGGCTACATCGATGAATTATTGATTAGGGAGTATTGTTTCGTACCATATTTTCACTTTGTTGTCGTCGATGGAAAATCGGCAGTTTTCGGATTATTTCGCCCATTAGAGCCTCACCCCGGGGTTACGACACTTTCTCTAAGGTCTGTACATGATCATAATGCTCTAGGCAGCGAATTACTGCGAGATTTAGTGCACTTTTTTGGCACTGTTTATGAAAGTTTCAGTGATGAGAGAGGCTAAACAGGAAATGTTGTAAACGGCGGAGCAAAACTGTCCCCGAGGTTTATAGTGAAAGATCTCCTGGCACAACAAGACCCCGATTTAAAGAAGGTGTCCGGTACTTCTTTTTGCTCTTGTTTGCCTTAGTGTCGATTCAAGATTCATTTTTGTTGCGGTGGTCTGTGTCCAGTCTTTATCGCCCAGAGGTGAGTCGCGATTAAGCACGTGATACACATTTCCGCCAAGAGTTATTCGTTTAGGACGACCCATATATTGCAAACATACCATGAAATGGCAATGGTGCCAACAAGAAAAGTACCGGACACCTTTGCTATGCGTATTTGGGCAACAAGCCCTAAAGGGTCTCAGTCGGTATAATGGCTGATCACTTGTTCCACGGCCCGGCGGCTGACGGGGTTATATTGGGAGTTGGAGAAGAAACCCACCTTGATCTGCGAGCGATAGAGTCCTTTGGCGGTGTAGCCGGCCCCTTCGAATGCGCCGATCTTGTCTTTGTATTTTTCCCTGTATTCGGCTTCGATCTGCTTGATCTCTTTGTTGATTTTGCTGTCAGCCTCGGCGAGCTTCTTCCGCAGCCTGGCGATTTTGTCTGCGCCCCGGCCTTTGGCGTTGAGCTTATCGATTCTGGCTTTGATCTTCCTTGTGCCTTCGGCCTTTAGCCGGCGAAGCGCTTCGATCTCCTCTTGTCCCCACGGCGTTGGCACCGCTATCCCAGGCGAAAGCAGGTCCTTCCATTTGATATTCTCAGGATCCAGCAGCGCGGTGATATTGGACTCCAGCGGCTCGACGCCGGGCGGAAAAAACTCATCGTATGAAACCGCCGAATTATAGTATTCATCGGCAAGATTGGCAAACGAATGGCCGAACTCATGGAGGAATATCGACTCGCTTCTGCTGTCGTCGGAGGTAAAAATACAATAGCTGTTGTAGATACCGCCGCCGCCGTAGCGCGTGGTGTTGGCCAGGACGATAATCGCGTCATAAGGAAGGCGCCCGGCAATATCGCGCATTGCCTTTTCATCGTCAACCAGCAGATAGCGCGGCAGATCGAGGGCATTGTAGGATGCGCTCATGACCGTGTTCCTGAATCTGCCCCTGGTCGGCTCGTCAACGCCGCTCTCGGCAGACGCCCTGAACACGCCGGCAACATTGAATTCGTACTTGTTGCTCTTGAACGGCTCGGTCTTAAACAGCACATCTGTAAACCGGTCCACGTCTTTGGTGAACTTGTCATACTCCCGCCCAGTGTAGCCTTCGGCGACGAATACAAGATCGACCTTCTCGCCCGGCTTGCCGGTCTTCAACGCGATAAAAACCTTGTCCCGCTCGTCGGGCGATTCCCTTATAATGTTCCTTGACGCTGGATCGATCTTGCCGGTGAACAGCGGATGCAGCACATTTTGCCGGTCTCTTCTTTCCAGAACAAACAGCACGTCCCTTTTCGGAAACGGAATAAGAGCCGACTGATGATACGTCCCCTTGACTCCCTCACCCGCAGGGGCGGTGGTCCTGTACTCCCCGAAAATACAGCAAAAGCCCCGCGAGTAAATCAGCCTGTTGGAAGCAACGTCATAGACCTTGATACCGTAACGCCCGGAGTTAAGTTCGTCGATCAACCGGGCGGGATTACCCGCCCATGCCCCCTGCTGATACATCTGGTCGATGGTGATAGACTCTTCGCTGCTGTCTCCGGTGTGGAAGTAGTCGATTCGCAGCGTCGCATCAGTGAAATAATCTTCAAAAGCTACCGTCTCCTCCGCCAGGGCGCAATGCGTCCACAGCAGCGCAAGAATAACCACCCCAATTCTTTTCATCACGTTCTCCTGACAGAGTTCTCATCGCCCAAGACCCCTATTATAGCATCAATTGCCTTCTCAGTCAACCTTACACCACAAAAAACGGATACTCCGAATCGGCAATGCGATCTCACCCCTCACCAGCCCCAAAAAACGGGGCAGTTACCCATATTAGAAAACCAGAGACAGTGGGGCTGTTGAAAAAGTCCCGGAACAAGTAGCCGGTGGCAATATCCTGCTGGTATCACCGCTGCCGGTCTGTATAATGGGCATTTGGCATGATTCTTCTTTGAGGCTTTATATGTCCCCCAGGCGGGTCGAAATCATACACGAGGATTCCGAAATCCTTGTCATCAATAAACCGCCCGGGATATCCGTAACCGGTGATCGTTCGGGGGCGGATGATATTTTGACCGTGCTTCGGCGGCAACTGCCCGCAGATACGGATATGCGTCTGGTGCATCGGCTCGACAAGTACACATCCGGGGCAATGATCATCGCCAAGACCCGCCAGGCGCAGAGCGTCCACTCAAGCTGGTTCGAGAAGCGCCGCATTAAGAAGATATACCTCGCCCTGGTAACGGGAATTGTCGCCGCCGAAGAGCAAACCATTGACACGCCGATCGCAAGAAGTCGACAGGACCCCCGACGGATGATACTGGACCCCAAGAGGGGCAAACCTGCGATTACCCATTACAAACTGCTTGCCGATTTCGGCCCCATCGCCCTGTTAGCGGTCCGTCCGGAAACAGGTCGGACGCATCAGATACGCATCCACCTCGCCGAAAACGGTATTGGGCTGGCCATCGACCCGCTCTACGGTGCAACGGCGCCGATCATGCTAAGCGACATAAAGCAAGGATACAGGCGAAAGCCCGGCCGAGTCGAATCGCCGCTGATCGACCGGCTCACCCTCCACGCCTACCAACTCGAAGTCCCCACGCCGGACGGCGAACCGACGGTCTTTATCGCCCCGCCCGAAAAGAAATTCGCCGCCACAATAAAAATGGCAGCCAAACACAACCCCGAAGGCCCAAAAGCCTTCACCAACCCGGACGACCTCCAGCGAATACTAAATGCCCTGCCCTTCTGATCGCCTGTGGATACGAGTACTTTTTGCTTGACCGGTGGTGGGGTTTTGGGCTACAGTTATCGGCTTGTGTGGGCGATATATTGATTTGGCCTCAGGTTTTGCAGGAGTATTGTTTAGAAAGCACGTTATGGACAGCAACAAGATACGAGTGGGTTTGGTGGGTTTTGGGACGGTCGGGGCCGGGGTCGCCGATCTGCTGTTGAACAGTGCAGAGACTATCCTGGCGAAAACCTCTCTGGATATCGAACTGGCAACGGTCGTCGATCTGGATACGACCAGTCCGCGTCCGGTGAAGCTTCCCGCCGGCATGCTCACCGACGACATTAACTCGCTCCTCAATGACGACACCATCGATATCGCCGTCGAACTCATCGGCGGCACAACCGTCGCAAAGGATCTGCAACTGAAAATGCTCGGGGCAGGCAAGCACGTCGTTACGGCCAACAAGGCACTGCTTGCCAAGCACGGCGCCGAGTTGTACGCCGCAGCGCGCAAGGCGCAAAAGTGCATTGCGTTTGAAGCAAGTTGCGCAGGCGGTATCCCCATCGTCCTGGCGATCAGAACGGGCTTAGCGGCTAATCGCATCGACGCGATCTACGGCATACTCAACGGAACGTGCAACTACATCCTGACCAACATGACGAAGAACAATCTCGACTTTGCCACCGCGCTTTCGCAGGCACAGGAAAAGGGCTATGCCGAAGCCGACCCGACGCTCGATATCAACGGCGCCGACAGCGCCCACAAGCTGGCGATCCTGAGCGGTCTGGCGTTTGCCTGTGAGATCAAGCTCGAAGATATCTCAATCGAAGGCATCGAAGGCATCTCCATCGACGACATACGCAACGGACAGGAAATGGGCTACGTGCTCAAGCTTCTGGCTATCGGCGAGAGGGATGCGCAGGGCAGAATCTCGCTACGTGTGCATCCGTCGTTCCTTCACAGCGACAACCCGTTAGCCCGCGTGGACGGCCCGTTCAACGCGATCAGCGTCTTCGCCCACGCCGTCGGACACACGATGTACTACGGGCGCGGCGCAGGCATGATGCCCACGGCAAGCGCCGTCGTCGCCGACATCATCGAAACGGCGACGGGCAATTCACAGAGAGTCTTCGACAACCTGTCGCTTCTGCCGCGCGAGCAGACCCAGCCGCTGATAAACGACATAAGCTCGCTGGACAGCAGGTTCTATATAAAGATCATGGCCAAGGACCAGCCCGGCGTCTTTGCCACTTACGGCAATATCTTAGGCGATCACAGGATCAGCATTTCAGGGGCTCTTCAGCACGAAGGCTCGGGTCCCGACAATACGGTGCCCGTCGTCATCACCACGCATCCGACAAAGCAGAAGAATATGTCGGCGGCGCTGGATGAACTGGCCCGCCTGGACGTCGTCAGCGGCAAGCCCGTCTGCATCCGAATCGCCGACATCCCGGAGGATCGCGACTGATGAA
>SDBV01004144.1_pt1 | contig 21017 bp, 14 predicted proteins | sample 2277081 | NCBI WGS metagenome assembly SDBV01 (sample SAMN10402039, study PRJNA504765) | marine sediment metagenome | isolation source: marine sediment core GS10_PC15, 223 cmbsf | place: Arctic Ocean: Southern Knipovich Ridge | collected 2010 | reverse complement strand
CCTGTGCGATGAAATGGGCGTGCTTGTCATCGATGAACTTTATGATAAATGGAACTCGCAGTACTACGGCGGCGAGGCTTCCATTGCTGATATGTGGAGAACAGACTTGGAACACTTCATCAGGCGAGATCGAAACCATCCGTCGATCTACATCTGGAGCATGGGCAACGAGGTGTTGAAACAGCACGGCAAATGGGACAGCAAGTTCGAAACGCCTGCTGATGCTGCCGACTATGGCGTTGGTCTCCTGAAGCAAATGGTCGATTTTACCCACCGCATGGAACCGACACGCAAGGTAACCTGCGCGCTCTATCCGCTGAGGGAAACGGGCCTGAAGGAATGGGAGTCGTGGGACAACTATGAACAGTTCATGGCGAGCAGTCCTCCCCCCATGGCATTCCACATGGATGTGGTCAGTTGGAATTACACGGAGAATTTTTTCGACTTGGACCACCGCAACTACCCGCAAATGATGTTCATTGCGTCTGAATCCGCCACCAGCCTTCAATTGGGGAACAGAAAGGTCTCGTGGCTTGAGATAGACCCGACCTATCTGATCGGGCACTACTATTGGAGCGCGTGGGACTATCTGGGCGAGTCGTATTGGCCGGCAAAGACCTGGGCCAGAGCTTTTTTTGACCTGGGTGAAAGAATGAACCCGCTCGGCGCTTTATATCGCAGCTTCTATGACGCTGAACCCTTTGTCGAGATTTGGGTTTATGAACAGGACGAAGAAAAACTGGAGCAGTGGAACGGGCATTTCCATCATGTCCTGCATGGCAAGCGCTGGAATTGGTACCTCATGGACGATCATTGGAATTGGCAAGGCAACGAGAGGGTTAAGCTAACCACGTTCACCAATTGTGACCAGGTCGAGTTATTTGTGAATGAGCGGTCTCTGGGTGTCAAGAAACTGGCCGACTTCGAGAACCAACTCATAGATTGGGATATTCCGTACCAATCGGGCACGATCAGGGCCGTAGCACGGAACGGCCAGACGATCGTTGCCGATCATTCTCTGAAAACCGCCGGCGAACCTGTCAAAGTCCTCCTTGAGCCGGATCGCGAAACCATCAAGGCCGACGGTTTGGATTTGGCCTATATTAATGTGAGAATCGTTGACGACAGCGGCATCACCGTAACGGACGCGGATCGACCGATCCGGTTTGATGTCGCGGGGGCCGGCGTGAACGCCGGCGTGGCCAGCGGCGATTATTACAGCGATGAGCCATTTCAGGGCACGCAGCGGTCGACACAAGCCGGCCACTGCCTGCTGGTGATTCGCGCGAACCGGGAGAAGGGCACGGTAACCGTTACGGCAACCACGGCAGATTTGCCCTCCTCGCAATGTGTCATTGCAGTAAACTGACACTACAACGCCACTTTCGGGTCATTCTGAGGCCCTTCGGCTAGGCTCAGAGCCTGCCCTGAGCTTGTCGAAGGGATGAACTCCGCCGAAGAATCTTTCCCCGCCGGAAAGCTTTGTGCTAGGGAAAGACCCTTCCCTCTCGTTCCCAAGTTGAACTTGGGAACGAGGGCAGAAAAGTCTTTCAAGGTTGCACAGTCTCTTAGCTGTCATCCTGAGCGAAGCGAAGGATCCCTTCTCTGAGGACATACCCGGGACAAGGGATTCTTCGCTGGAGCTTGCCCTGAGCTTGCCGAAGGGCTCCTGCCGAGCCGGTCGCAGATGTTCCTTTATCTTTGCAGTGCTCAATAACCCGGATTTCCCAGACGAAGAACCGATCTTCCCGCGAAGCGGGTGCGGGTTTTAGCCAGGGGTCAGTCCGCCTCGGCGGACAACCCCTGGTATTGGGACGCCCTATCCATCTGCTACCCCGCAGGGGTAGGGGCACAGACCCATCATCCCTCTACCCCTGCGGGGTAGGCTCCATATTGGATTCGGGGTCCGGGGGCTGTCCGCCGAGGCGGACTTGCCCCCGGCTACAGTCCGCAACGCCTCCGGCGTTGTCCTGCCGGTGGAGTCAGGATGATCCTGTCATGATTTGTGAGAGGTTCTTCATACCTTCGAAACTGCGAAATTTTTGAGGGAAATCCTGGAAAGTGACATATTGATAACCCTGGCAACGAGGCGTAACATGGTTACAAGGCGCCTTGCGGTGGTCGTGGGTTGGCCCATACGGGAAATCCCGGTGTAACATGGAGGGGATATGGCAAGGGTGAAACGTGTGCGTGTCCTCAGTCTTCCAGTCATAGCGTTGATCGCGGTCGTTTGTCTTATTATTGTCTATCAAAGGAGCGAGCATAGGGCGTCGGTGCGCAGCAGACAAGCGATTAGTTCCCTTGAGATTGATGGCTTATCCGAAGAGCTCCATGACCCGACTGACAGACTACGAAGTCTGCTGCCTATGCCCGGTTCAAAGCACATAGAGGAAGCACTCGCAACACTCGAACTGAAAAAACGGGTCCCTCCGATCCGCTGGCAAGAGGAGCGTGTTGAAAACGTCACAAGCGAGGGCATCGATCAGCTTATCGCGAACTTGGCCAATTTTGACGACTACCTATTTGCCGCATCAAGTTCAGGTCTCCCGAATAGCCGGGGGCGTCCGGAAAGCGATAGCTACATTGTATCACATCTTTATCGAGTCCGAAAATTGCTGAAGATAGCGGAGAGCGAGCCGGAAATAGTTGCATCCAAGTTGAAAAACACGCTTCTCGCTGTTTTCCAGGATTGGCCTTCCGCGTATCGGGACGAATTGGAACTTCATCTGCGCCCATCGCTTAGTAAGGGCGAGCCTACTGAACGTGATAAGCTGAGGACGCGGGCGCTCGCCGCCGTCTACGTCTTAGCCGAAACACACCGCTATGAATCGCTGCCATTGTTGGTGGAGTGTCACCGGGTTCAGAGTAGATGGATCAACGAGATCCCTTACCGTTACATCTCTCATACCCCCATTGCTCCAGCAATTCACCTATATGCTATGCACCGATTAGTCTCCACTTTTCCTCAGGAAAAGCTGACGCCCGATGTGCGCTTGGTTCATGGTCGTTACATGAAGTGGGCAAATGAGAATTTGCCCCCTCCAAAAGGATACCTTGGAGTAGAGGCAAGTTCTCTTTATGATGAGTCTGACGTTCGAAACATATTTCTTGATCCAGAAGGTAGATTGGTGAGAGATGAACCGAAACAGGAACTGTTCGAGTATCCGTGGGCATTTAGTGACAGAGAGGGCTTCCATAGAGAGCCTGATACGTCTCTACCCTATCCTGCTCCCAGGGCGATAACATGGGGAAAGATGATTGAGGAATTCACGCAATCGGCTTTTCCCGACGCCGCCTCACATCCCCGTGTCTCTGCTCCGTCTCTGAAGTGACTCAAGGACGCCCATGAGTGCCTTTCGTTGTAGGCGTTGGGGGGGGTGCAGGATACGGCTCCAATAGAGGGAGACTGCTGCCGTATGTTTTCCCTCACAAAGTGGGAAAGGTCTGAGACGATGATGCGCTACGTAACGGGCTATAAGCTTTAAAGTAGATGTCATCAGTGAATAGCATTGCCACGTTTTCATAACTCTGCAAATCACGGCAAATGGGTGCGAATCGTTCTTTCTTTGTGTCTATTGGCTTGATGCCGGTTTATAAGACTTAAACGCAGTGCGCAGAACCGTCCACTATCCGATATCCGACCAATACAAGGATAAAACCCCAGGATGGAAAGACCAAGGGGTAGAATGGTAAAATAGGTTTATCGTCGAATTCCCAAGTTAAGGAGGCTGAAAATGCAGACAAGAAAATCGTACTACGCGTACGGAACAGGACAAAATAGAGTCGTCCCGCTGGTTTTGGTGATAGTTATTTCCTTGATAATGCTTTTGCCTGAAGCACTTCAGGCAGAGGTTGTTCGGATGGAGATTGAGAGCCGGCGGCCTTATGAAGATGGGCTCGTGTTCGACAGGTCCGGACAATACGAAAGCATCAGGGGCAAAATGTATCTACAGGTCGATCCCGACGACCCGGCCAATCAGCGAGTGGCCGACTTGAAGCTGGCTGACCGAAATCAAAGCGGCAAAGTCGAGTTCTGGGCCGATTTCGAGCTTCTCAAACCCGTTGATGCACTTAAGGGTAATCGTAGACTCCTTTATTTCGTCAACAATCGCGGCAATAAGGTCTCGCGGTACTTTATAGATTCCGACGGCGGCAATAATTGGCTCTTCCGTCAGGGTTACTCGATATTATGGTGTGGCTGGAATGGTGATGCAACACCCGGCGAAGAAAAAATGAATATGGGCCTTCCCATCGCTCACGAAAATGGCAAGACCATAACTGGGAAGATATACGCTGAAATCTGTACTACGAGACCCAGTTATAGTCAGCCTTTCTTCTGGGGCGGTTCGGTTTGTTATCCGGTCGTAAGTTTGGATAATTCCCATGCCACGCTGTCAATGCGGCCGAATCGGTCAGCGGAACCGATCGAATTGCCCCGCGACCAATGGGCTTTTGCCCGCTGGGATGATGGAAAGGCAATTGAGGACACACAGCATTTATATGTTAAAGAAGGCTTTCGACCAGGCTGGCTTTATGACTTGGTCTACGTGGGAAAAGACCCACGTGTAACAGGACTGGGTTTTGCCGCAGTCCGCGACATTGTCTCATTCTTCCGATATGAGCAGGCGGACCACGACAACAAGCCAAATCCAATCGCATCGGTCATCGAACACGCCTATGCATATGGAATATCGCAATCAGGTCGATTCATCTACCATTTTGTTTATGAAGACTTCAACGGTGACGAAAAATCCCGCATAGTTTTCGAAGGTGTCATACCCCATGTCGGCGGAGCAGGAAAAGGACAATTTAACTATCGTTTCGCCCAGACAACACGCCACGGCAGCCCTCATGAAGACAATCTGTTTCCATCGGATTTCTTTCCTTTCACTACCGTCGAACAATATGACCCCATTACAGGCCAAAGCGGTGATGCACTTGCCCGGCCGCGCAAGTCTGGTTTTCTGCCCAAGATATTTTTCTCAATGACATCGACCGAATATTGGGCGCGTGCAGCTTCACTGCTGCACACCGATGTGGAGGGCAAACGTGATATCGGATTTGACCCAAACGTGCGATTTTACCTGCACAGCGGTCGAGAACATAACGACGACCTCGACGGTCCAATAATGCGTTCTCAATTTGCGCTTATGGATGAGTGGGTTACGCACGGAATCGAACCTCCGCCAAGCAACAATCCAAAGATTTCCGACGGCACCCTAGTCGACGTGGAAACTTATCGCAAGGTATTCCCAGCTATTCCTGGTGTGCAAGTCCCCGAATCGTGTTTTATGCCTTACCGGCTCGACCCGGGGCCGCGCTGGCACACAGAAGGCATTGCTGATAATGTCCCGCCAAAAATCGGCAAGCGTTACAAGAACCTTGTACCCGCGGTAGACTCCGATGGCAATGAATTAGCCGGTGTTCGTCTGCCGGACATCACTGTGCCGCTGGGGACGTATGTCGGCTGGAAGGTACGTGGGCCTGATCACCCGGCAGCCGGCACACTCGAGCGTACCTCCGGTTCTGATTGGCCCTTTGCCCGCACTGCTGAAGAACGCAAAAAAAATGGCGACCCACGTCCTTCTATCCTGGAACGCTATCCCACCCGCGCAGATTACCTGGAAAAAGTTACCGACGCGGTCGTTAAGCTCAAAGCTCAGCGTTTTCTCCTCGATCAAGATGCTGTCAATCTTATTAACAAAGCCGCCGGCCTGGAATATTGGGATGATTAAACTGAATTGGCTCGTGACTTTGTCACAGCAACTTTGCCATCAGTGATGTTATTCCCTCTATTGACCAACGAAATATAAAGGAGGGATCCCATGTCAGCACAACCACAAACGCTGTCGCGTCGCGAGGCAATGAGAAGTTTTCTCGGAATGGGAGCGCTGTTTGCCTTATCGCCTGGGGCGATTGCGCAAACCCAAAATGCCCCCATCGCTCCCCGTGATCCCCTTAAGATTACCAAGCTGGAGACGTTTCTGGTCAGACCGAGATGGATATTTCTTAAAGTACACACCAATGCCGGCATCACCGGTCTGGGCGAACCCCTTTTGGAGGGCAGGGCCCGGACGTGCGCCGAAGCAATAAATGAGATCGCTCCCTACTTGATTGGCAAGGATCCGCGCCCGGTTACGCACCATTGGCAGGCCATTTACCGTCATGCCTTCTACCGCGGCGGCCCCATTCTGACCAGCGCCTTAAGCGGCATCGACCAGGCGCTCTGGGACATTAAAGGCAAGGCCCTGGGGGTACCGGTTTACGAGTTGCTCGGCGGTCCAACCCGGGACCGCGTCCGGGTTTATGCCCGCGCGAGCAGTCCGGAAAGCATTGAAAGAGGCAAGAAACAGGGTTTCACCGCATTCAAGACCAATCCTGCCAGGAAGCGGCCTGCCCGCTATGTTGAAACCCCGGGGGCGGTGCAATTTGCGGTCGAGCAGTTTGCCCGGTTGCGTGCAGCAGCCGGTCCCGATTGCGATGTGGCCATCGATTTTCATGGGGTGATTTCTCCGGCCACCGCCAAACTGCTGATTAAAGGGCTCGAACCCCATCAACCCTTCTTCATCGAAGAACCGGTGCAGGCAGAAAATGTCGATGTGATGGCAGACATCGCCCAGCGAACCCATCTGCCCATCGCCACGGGCGAGCGCATTTTCACCAAATGGGGATTCCGCGAGATTCTCGAAAAAGGCGCGGCTACCATCCTGCAGCCGGATCTCTGTCATGCCGGCGGCATTACCGAGGTACGCCTTATCGCCGGGATGGCAGAGGCATACTACGCTGCCATTGCCCCGCATAATCCCATGGGTCCCATTTCGCTGGCAGCGGGAATTCAGCTCGATGCGGCCATTCCCAATTTCTTGTGCCAGGAACAGGCAAGCCTTGGAGAAGGCTATCTAAAGACGCCCTTCAAGGTTGAAAATGGATATATCCCCCTGCCAAAGGGACCGGGACTGGGTATCGAACTGGACGAAGATCAACTCGCCGACAAGATCGGCCACGACTGGCACAACCCTGAGACCTACGATGCCGATGACGGCTCGGTGGTAGACTGGTAAGCGTTCGGTTTCACTCCCGAGGTAGCGCAGGCGTCCCGCCTGCAGGTCATGGGCCACGGCTGGCTACCGAATGAAGAGGAGATGAAACCAGAACTATCCTATGGGACGGAAGCTGACGGCTGATTGCAGAGAGCTTTCCCCAAAAAAAGCAGCCGGTGAGTCCCGGCCTCGAAGCAAGCGTTCAGCGATCTGTGTATCCGAAGATCCGGGCGACTCTGCAGACGCTTGGAATCTTGTCCGTTGAGACAAAATCACTTGCGCTTATGAATTGAGCAAAACTTGGAGCCCCCGGCGGCCCCGTTCTTACACCCTTTTCCGGACTTTGTTCTCGCAGGGGATCGCGACTTTCGCTTCTTGGCTCTAGCGGCCATCCCTGTGATCACTTCCTGCAAATCGCACAGGGATTTGACAGGTCATTCTCGTGGCAGGATAGCCGGAGGGTCAATTCGGTGCCGTGTTTCTCTTAGGCGCCTTGGACTGAATCTTTCAGGGCCTTGCCTGCCTTGAAGCCTACTGTTTTGCTGGCTTTGATTGTTATCGGTTCTCCGGTTTGAGGGTTTCGGCCCTGTCGAGCTTGCCTCTGTCTTGTTTCAAAGGAACCGAATCCCACCAACGTAACTTTTTCCCCAGTTTGGAGAGCGTGTGTGATCTCCTCGAAAACCGCATTCACTCCACGTTCGGCATCAGCTAATGAACCGTTCATCCTTTTGGCAACGGCTTCAACTAAATCACCTTTGTGCATGCTGTTACCTCCTTTCCGGTTTGATCGGCAGATGCTCAGCATCGTGGCCGAAGCGCTATCCTTCCCTTATGTTCGTTGTTATATTGCGCTCTGTCAACACCTATAACCATGGCTGCTGCCTTCATCCACCACCATATCGCGGGCAACGGCAACAGGACCTCACCTTACAACCTACGGCTCCTCAACGAATTACCACACAACTCACGCATCTAATCGAAGCTCGGCATCTTGAGGAAATAGGGGATCGACCGAACGGAGGAACTGGACCGAAAGCGGGGCAGAATGCCGAGGCGACTGCCGATGGGCTACATCAAAGGGCACCCTTCGCACTTAGGGGTCTGGACGATCTCCAGGCCGGCCAGAAAGTGACCGCCTCCCTGGCGCTTCGCCCACTTCACGGCGCAAACACACTTGCAGGGGGCGTGCTGCCCGAAAGGAGAAGTCATCATCGTGACCTTGCGCCCTCTCTTCAGTTTTCCTTCCACGAGCAGCTTAATCCCGGCGCCGTTTGAGTCTATAACTCGGGCCTTGACGATAGATCCCGAGCCGGTCAGCAACTCCAGGGTCATGGACGGGAGCTGCCATCGTTCTCCATTGGCGCGCCGATCAACGGTTTGGGCTTTCGCCATTGCCCTTGTCCTTCCTCGCTCGAACTTAAACCTCGTTTCAGCTCGGAAAGCCTGAGCCCCCGGGCGGTGGAAACGAAAAATGGAGGAGAGCTCATCCCAAATAGGTCAGCATTCGATACGCAGAACACTGACAATTATAGATGCTTTTGTCTACTATTTCAAGAGCTTTCTATATTATGATAACATTCAATTTGTGCGATGTATATACAAAAGAGCAGAGTTGGGTCGACCACGTGTCTGGGAGAGACTCCTGGATCTGAGCCCAAACTCCTGCCTAACTCCTTGTTTTGCAAGGTGATATGGCTCCCGGAACGAAAAGACCGACTTTCCCCTGGACCAGTCTTCCGTGCGGCGTCCAAGTCTGACTTTCCGCAAATTGTCATTCCCGCTCGATCTTTTCCGCGGGTTCAATGTGGACCACCACATCCGCGATCCCGATAGACGAATCACACAATCGCGTCTTGACGTCGTGGGAGATCTCATGCCCCTTGCGAACCGTCAGTCCTCCGTCCACCTCCACGTGCAGATCCACATAGTAATCCAGCCCGATCTTCCTCACGCGACACAAATCCAATCCCGCAACCCCCTCCACATCCTTCGCTAATTTTCTGATCTCCGCTTCAATTCGCACAGGAGGCGCCGCATCCATAATCTCCGCGACTGCGGGACGGAGCAGCCGAACTCCGTTATAAGCGATGATGCATGTCGCGAACAGCGCCGCCCAATCATCCGCGCTTTCGTAGCCCTCTCCTGCGACCAGCGCAATCGAAATCCCCACAAACGCCGCGCCCGAAGTGATCGCATCGCTGCGATGATGCAAGGCATCAGCCCTGACCGCCGTGCTCCCGATGGATTCCCCTACCTTGAAAACAGTGCGATACAAAGTTTCCTTGGCAATAACAACCAACACCAACACAACCAACGTGAAAGGCGCCGGCGCGTGGTGGGGCGTGATGATTTCCCGAATGCTCTGGACAGCGATCCCGACCGCCGCAGCAAGAATCACCAGAGCAACAACAATCCCGGTCAGCGGTTCCGCCTTGCCGTGACCGTACTGGTGATCCGAATCCGGCGGAATCGATGCAATCCGCAGCCCGCCCCACACTGCGATCGAGCTGACTACGTCCAGCATCGACTCGACACCGTCCGCGATCAACGCATAGGAATTCCCGAAAAATCCCGCAAACAATTTCACAACGGCCAGAAGCGCATTGACCACTACGCCCAACAACGCCGCACGAATCCCGCGCATTGTTGAGGCCGCCCTTTGTTTGGATTGATCCGAAGTTTCCATGGCGCTTGTCACAAGAATCGTCACCCCAAACCTTCCCCATCATATCACGCAGCAGGGAAACAACCGCCAAGAGGTGTTCTTCCGGCATGAAAAAGATGGCTGTCTGTTGAAAAAGTCCGTCACCGGGCTATTGACATTCCCGCGAAGCGTGGAATCTCCGCGTAAACCCAATGGTTGCAGTCGCGACGAGATTTCCTCTTGCGCGAGGATGACAGAAGGGGGAGTTTTTCATCAGCCCCACTGTCCCGAATGGCGCTAAGTTAAGAAGAGTTAGGTGAGAATTTCCCACAATCCCCGAAGGGGATGGCGGAATAGAGCCCAGGGTGACCCTGCCGCAGGCAGGAGAACCCTGGGAATCTTCAAGAAAATGATGGAACCCGCGGAGCGGGTGACGGAACCGGGGATGGAAGATTCCGTCGCCCCTTTCCGCCAGCGGCGGACAAGTCAGGGGCTCTTTCTACACGCCCACTGCATCCCAGGGTTTGGTCCCCTCACCCTGGGCTTTAATCCGTCGCTCGCCTCAGGCGAGCTGAAATCTGCTTAACTTAGCGCCATTCATGACTGTCCCCTATATTTATTTAACTGTATGAGAAGTTGCCGGTTGCCTCGTCGTCTACATCTCCCTGATACGCTTCTCGTCAATCCACTTCAAAAAGACGGGCTTTCTATTAGTGTCTGACGAAATCAAGAGTACCTTCCTTCTCGCTCGTGTGAGAGTGACAAGAAAATTGCAAATGTCCTGATCACATATTTGGGTCCTGTCTCCGTCTTTTATGAAATACTGATCATCAAAGTATGTGATAAACACATAATCGGCATCCAGTCCCTTCGAACTCTGAATGGTCGCTGTCGTGATAGGAATGTTCTTAATTCCCGGATTAGAGTGGGGCCATGCACCAGACGTGATTTCGTCCTTCAGACAATCTCTTACCATCTCGTAGGCATCAAGGTCGACTTTCTTCAAGAGGTCAGAAAGTTTTGCATCGTCCGCCGGTTTCCCATCTCTCACCGCTCGGGCAGTCGTGAGCATTTGGGTTACCTCTTTCTTCTTATCAGATTGAATTAGCTCCGAAAAGTTTTTGGCGTGCTCCTCATCAGTCAATTTCAGAAGAGTCTCAAAGTCCGCATCGTTGAGGATTGCTTTTGCAGCTATGCGCCAACCCAGATTGCACTGATTGCACTCCTTCTTTGCTTCAAGTAGTAACTTTAATCCATCCAACAAGGTTGGTTCTTCTTTGCCCTTTTTCTCCATGAAGTGGACGCTTTGAAAGCCCTTTTTCTTCAGGGCATCGACTATGCTCCTACATTGTATGTTTGTTGGGGAAATAATCAGCACAGTAAATTTGCCCCTCACTTCTTTAGCGATTGTTTCTATTTGAGCTTGAATAAACTGAGGGATTTGGTTAACAAATAACTGTTTGTAAATAATCTGAGGATTTTTGTGGCTAACCTTATCTTGCTCCTTATCATCGAAGTATTGAAAACGTTTACTAATTCTGCTGATGAGATACCCACTATCTTTTGCACCAGCTATTATGTCATTGGCTGCCTCAACGATAACACGAGTGCATCTCGAGCAATAGGGTAAACAAAACGTGGTGTAACCAAAAGTCGTATCGTTATGTCTTTGACGAATATGTTTGGGACTTGCGCTCTTGAGCGACTCATACAAGGCTTGGTCGTCGTCTCCCGCAATAAGAACAGGACTCTTCTCGGCAAGGAGGTCAATGAGCGACACTTCTAATTTATTGAAATCTTGGAATTCATCCACTACGACCTGTTCGTACTCCGGTATCTTTTGCCTGTTCTCCTCAAAATACCTAACCACTGCGAATACGATGTCCGAAAACCCGTAGTGCTTATAATAGTCCTTGCGCTTCTTATAGAATTCTATATGTTCTTTCTCATCGACTCTGTTGTGGAATAAGTGGTCGAAATCAACCTCCTCCTCGTTCAGAAGGATTTTCGCATCTTCTTTAATCACTCTGCTAAGTTTGGGGAAGATGTTGATGTCTTTTGTCTTAGCTGTTTTCAATACACCACGAGCATAACCGTGCAAAGTTTTCACATCAGAAATTCCACAGAGCTCGAGAGATAGATCCTCAACAAGAGCGTTTACAAAGGTGAGTGTGAGCGTGTTCTTCTTCCCTTCCAGAATCATCTTGAATAGATATGTCTTGCCCGTTCCGGGTCCGGCAACCACTATCTTCTTGGCTGAGGGCGATTGCAGAATCCTATCCACATATTTTTGTCTTTCGCGTTTGATGGTCTCGTACTTGCCTTGTTCAACGGCCTTGTCTGGAAACGATCCTTTGGCTTTGATGTTCATTTATTCTTTCTCTGAAGATAGAGAACTTTTTCACCGGCTCCCCTGTCCCCTATTTCACCTGAGACCGCCCTTTGTTTGGATTGATCCGAAATCTCCATGGCGCTTGTCACAAGAAAAGGCACTTTCAAAGGAAGAGCAATTTGTTATTCTACATTATCGAACCTTTCCCTTCACAGAGAAACAGATTTGGGACATTGAGGTCACACTTTATGTAGGGGCGCTCGGCGTGCGCCCGTTCGTGCTGATGCAAGAAGCCCCGGGGAGAAGATGTCTCCTGGGGGGTTCGTCATTGAATGGCGGGACAGAAACTAAGTCCAATCAAAACCCATCAAACGACCGGTTATACCGCCCAAAGATCAGCGCGGCCTCCTCCGAGGCCACCCACACTTCAATTGTGGTTATTCTATATTGATTTCCCCGCACGGCAAAACCCTGTTATTTCCCGCTGAATATTGACATATTGCGTCGTTACTGCAATACTCCTTCAAATTCGACAAGAAACTCAATCGAGAGAAGGAAGACCACCGACAACAACTCGAGGAGCGGATTCATGCATACCAAAATCCGATCAGTCATTAAGGCGTTCGCCTACATTTCCCTTTCCCTTTTCGCCTTGCTCGCCAATGTTGCATGTCCTCCGGATCAAGCCAGCGGTCCTTTTCTTGAAGGCACGTATGTTATCGAAGATATGGAAGCCGGCATCAGGGAGACCTGGTCAATCGACCAAACAGGATTCGATTTGATGATTACGATAAAAAGGGAAGGCCTGTTCAATGATTTTTGTGAAATTCGCTCGTTCGAGGCCACGGTCAACGACACTGAGGGCTTCGAAGGTGATGGTGGCACCGCGACCGGTACATTAGATGGCATGCGGGTAGACATTACAGTTTCTCAAACTGAAGGCTTTCTGTTTGTTTCTTTTGAAAACAGCGACGTGCTCAATTTCGACCAAGAAAGTAATATAGTTGACGATCAAAATCTATCCTGTCCCGGACAGGGCACCGGAGAATTCGTGGGAACTTGGCGCCTGTCCGTCGATGTGGGCGTTGAGGAAATCTGGTCGATAGTCCAAGTTGACAATCAATTGATGATTACGAGAAGGCAAATTTTCGCTTTAGACGGCGCTTGTGTTATCAACACATTCGAAGCCGTCGTCAGCGACACCGATCCCAGGTCGGCGTCGGGAGAAGCGTTCAACCTCAGTCTCTCTCTCGAAATTAATGATGCGGGGGAATTAATTGCGATTTCCGGCGGCGGGGCTCCAAGCACATATAGTCAAACCAATACAGCGGCAGAAACATTGTCCTGTCCCACACAGAACAATGCGAACTTCCTCGGCGCCGAAGGGGAAGGGTCCTAACACGGGACCATACTGCAATACTCTTCCAGACTCGACAAGAAACTCAATCGAGAGAAGGAAGGCCACCGACAACAGCACAAGGAGAAAGCTCATGCCAAACAAAACACGTTCAATCCTTAAAGGAGTCGCCTGCATTTCCCTTTTCGTCTTGTTCGCCAATTTGAATTGTCCAGGTGGCCTCCCACTAGCTAACCCTCTGCAGGGCACCTATGTTCTCACAGATTCGGTAAGCGGCGTCATTGAGACTTGGTCAATCACCCAAGATGGAGACAATTTGACGGTTACAATAAAAAGGGAAAACCCGGACATTGGTTTTTGTGACATAATCTCGTTCGACGCCACAGTTGATGATTCGGCCGACCCAGCCACCACCGCGTCTGGTACAGTATTTGAAATGCCGGTACAAATAACTTTTCAGTTTGGTGGGACAGTTGAACAAGGCGCGGACGTGCTGTTAGTCCAGTTTGGAGAAAACGTCGACAGGGACCGTTTCGAGCTATCAAATCGAGGAATTCAAGAAGGAAATCTATCCTGCCCCGCGGGAAAAAGCAATGCGAACTTCCTCGGCAACGAAGGAGAGGGATTCTAGAAAAACTATTCTCTGCTGCAAAAAGCCCCTGGGGGGAACCGATCCCCCAGGGGCTTTTATTCGAATCGTTTTCCGGCTCGCAGTCAGGTCATATCAAAACCCATCAAAGGGCCGGTTATATCTTCCAAAGATCAGCGCCGCTTCCTCCGATGCCACCCACACATCATCGGAGGGATAGATCACGAACTCCACATGCCCATCCATAAAGAGAACGTTCATTCCGGAAGGCACATGGGCAAAATCTTTCACATTGGTCGAAATGTGATCCCAAAGGATCGGGATCTCCGATGTCGACGTTGCTGTGGCCGCCGGATTGTTGATGTCCGAGATCAGAAACCGCTCGATCCCTTCCCGAAGCCGGAACAAGGTGTTCCCGCCGTTGACCTGGGTCCCCTCGAACGAGGTGAACAGGTCCTGATCGGAGGCTTCGCCGTTCGTCAGAATATTCTGAACCGCGAATTCACCCCACGGCGTTCCCATGTATTCCTCTTCCTCGAAACGGCCCCCGACTCCGGTCCCGATCGTTCCTGATTTCGGGCCCAGGATGTTCTCGGTCGACAGGATCAGCCAGCCCGTGTAATCGTACGGTTCCTTGGTCAGCTCTCCAGGCTCGTATCGGCCGTCCTGGTCCCCCTTTTTCTGATCGTAACGCTCCAGCGGATCCCCCTCTCCGGCCCACGACGGACACCAGACCACATTCACGTCGGTGAGGTAGTTCGGATACATCGCAAAATCGTCAAAGATCATCTCATTTCCCAACACCAGGGTGTCGTCGGGAATCGTCCGGTGGAAGACCTGCCGCTGGGGGAACCGCCCGCGGTTCTCGTTCGTATACATCTCAAACGCCAGGCCGATCTGTTTCGCGTTGTTGGCACACGAAATCCGACGGGCAGCCTCGCGTGCCTTGCTCAGGGCAGGCAGCAGCATCGCAGCGAGAATTCCAATGATCGCAATGACGACCAGAAGTTCGATTAGCGTGAATCCAAGGATTTTAAATCTAATAATCACCAAAACCTCCCTTTTTGTGGCATAAATCTACTGCCTCGTGTTCTCGATAACCTCACGAGGCAGTGAAAAAGTCCGACGCCCCGCAGCCTAAAGTGAAATTGACATTCAATTTCACTTTAGCGCGGAATCCACCCTATGTCAAGGGTTTTTGTAAAAGGCTAGAGCCGCGTCTCTTCCAGGATCCCCAGGAGGGACTCCCGTAGGACAGCCATCTTCTCCCGGTCCTGCCCGAAATCTGGCGAGGCGGTCTCCTCGAGCACCCGGCTCAATGCCTGCCGAAGCGTCCGGACCTTCTGGAATGGGGCAAGCTCCAGCACCTTGGACCTTGCCTCGGGGAAGTGGGGGCAGTCCAGACAGGCCAGCAGAATCGCCCGCTGACATTCAAGCTGCTCGATCAGGGAGTCCGTCGCCCGGTTGACAACGTCTGTTATCGGGACCCTGGAGCCGGTAACTGAACATGTCGGTTCGACCGTAAGGTTCGTTCCGTCCAATGAAATCCTCCTCAATGTCTCCCAAGAGCGGAGCCTTCCATGACTCTGTCGCTCTCGCATCCCTCAGGAGACTTTTTGCTTCTCCTTATTGCTCCGCTTTGCGGTGCATTCGTCACAGAGACCATAAACGACAAAAGAGTGGTACAGCGGGGTGAAACCCTCCCTCATCATCAAGTCCTTTTCCGCCTGAGTGATACTCGGCGCCTGGAACTCGATGACCTTGTCGCAGTCCACACACGTCATGTGCTCATGCTTTTCCTTGCCGAGCGATACCTCGTAGACCTTGTAGCCGCGCTGAAAATCCCGCTCCTCCAACAAATTGCATTCGGCCATCAGCTGCAGCGTCCGGTAGATGGTCGACCGTCCCACTGAGAGGCCCCGGTGCCGCGCCCACTCATAGATGTCATCCACCCCGAAGTGTCCCTTCCACGACAACACGCGCCGGACCACCTCTTCTCGCTGGGATGTGAAGTACAGGTGCCGCTTCTCAAGGCACTGTTTGAAGTGTTGCAGGGGACTCTTTTTCATCTTGCCTCCGAATCCGCCATGTTGTAGAACCCTTGCCCATGCAGATGAAATTGAAATTCAAATTCAACTTATCACAGCCGCTTTTCTTTGTCAACAAAGCCTTTGTCAACAAAGCATTCCACCCTCCCAAAACCCGCCAAGAAATTGCAGAATATCCCTCGCTACGGCTGGGGGTGGCAAGGCGCGTCCGAGGGATGTTGCCGCGAGGGAGATGCAGACAGCTGAGACGAGCAGGACCGCCGACTACTGCGCATATTCTATGAACAGGCGGCGTGTGGTTCTGGTTTCCTGCGTGAAGATGATGCCGGTTTGATCCGTGATGTTTTGCAGGACCACCAGCGGATCCCAGTCGCCGTGGCTATCCGCCAGGATGTCCCAATTGACCGCATCTTCGGGCGGGACGGAAACCTCATTGATAAGCTCGATGTCAACAGACCGGCCCGCCATCACGAGAAACTCACCGAAGTCTCCTCTTCCGCTTCCGCCCAGTCCTTCGGGACTGAAGGCGTGAACCAAGATCATGTCCCGCTCTCCGGCATCAGATGCGGAAGCGAACTCATACTCTCCTCGCGCTACAAAAACATCTTCCTCTACATCTCGAAATTCCATCGTCACCTCAATCCCTAATTCTTGGTTCAGTATTAGTTCCAAGTCTTCTATGACGACCTCGACTGGAACATCCTCGCGATAGACAAAGTCACCGTATATGGTCGTATCCAGAATTTCTGGATCGGCCTCGATCTCCTGTGAAGGTATCTTCGCAACCGTGCGTAGAATCGTTCTCAGAGGAGAACCTCCCCTCCCAAATCCTGCTGCCCACTGCTTCATCCCATCTTCGCCCCAGCTGAAAATAAAGGTATTCGGTCCTTCTGGTATAAGCTCAGCCTGGCCTGGATTCTTGGCCTTGTAATACTTCATACGGGCGGGAAGGAACGGCGGGGAAATGAACTTCAGATCTTGTCCCTCTTCCAAGCCGTAAAGTTCCGTCAGTTCCTCCATGGCTTTGTCAGCCTCAAGACGCCTCCATGCATCAAGTAAATCCTCTCCCTCCTTTATCGTGCCGTCCGTTGATACCGCCAAGTTCAAACCCTCGTCCTCAGGAGAAGGAGTGTCGGATGGTGTTGGTGGCACTTCGGTGATATCTTCCCGGCTGTCGCCAACAACAGGGAGTGGAGGCGGCTCTTCAACTTCCTCCTGTTGGGCAATCAGTGGCTCAGGTAGCGGGACCTGTTCCGGTCCTGGTTGCAGTGAAAGGATCAGCCCCACAATCGCAGCAACGACGAACAACCCGATAACGACCTGCTTCGCGCTCATGACAAATCCTCCCAGTGAAACTAGATTTCTTGCCGACTCAACAAGGCTACCGGCACCTGCCGTCGAAATGACGGGCAAACCCAGCTTTCCAGCAACCGATCCACCAGGTATCAGTGCAATCACATGGTGCTTGAAACGCTTGCCAGGACGTGCCGACTCTAGAGCCGACTCAAGCTCAGCAGTCATGAAAGTATGCAGTCGGTCCCGAGCGTACTGAAGACGCTTCCGCACCGTTGGTTCACTGATGCAAAGCGCATTGGCCACTTCTGAGACCGATCGTCCCTCGAAATAGTAAAGGAGGACTGTTTCCCTGAGTTTGACACTCAGGTTGTTGATCCCCCTATCCACCTGCTCCCTGGTCTCCTTCTTTTTGAGGTCCTCGTCAGGGGGATGGGGAGAATCCCCCTTTGCCTGCGCGTACTCCTGAATCTGTTCAGCAAGTTTCATTCTGTACCGCTGATTCCTTGTCCAACTCCTGCAAATATTCCTGGCGATTCCCGTGAGCCAGGTCCCAAATCTTGACGGTTTCCGCAACTCCGATAGCCGTTCGAAGGCCACAAGGAAGGTTTCCTGACAAAGGTCTTCAGCAACCGAAGCATTTCCCAACCGTGCCCAGACCACGGCATGGACAAGCGGGCTGAAACGCTCAACGAGTGCCTCGAAGGCGGCACGGTCACCAGACTGAGCTCGGAGTACTAGTTCAGAATCCATGGAAATTCAGTCACCTTCGAATGGGGTGGATCATTTACGTCTCCATATATACTAGTAGCATCCCGCCCGAAAAGGTGATGTGGCTTTGAGGAGATCCCCCAAGAATTTTGCAGTTTTGAAGGCATGAAGAACCTCTCACAAATCATCACAGGATCACCCTGACTCCACCAGCAGGACAACGCCGGAGGCGTTGCGGGCTGTAGCCGGGGGCAAGCAACGCGCAGCCCCCGGACCCAATACCAGGGGTTGCGCTTCGCTGACCCCTGGCTAAAAGCCGCACCCGCTTCGCGGGAAAAACCCTCTCGTCGTAACACACCCCCCTTCAATGTCCTACGCCTTCAAACTCTGCGTTCTTGGGGGATGTCCCAAATATGGCTTTCGCCCAGCCAGCCCGGTTGACTCTCCAAACCCGCCAAGAAGTTGCAGAATATCCCTCGCTATGGCTGAGGGGGAAAGGTAGGCCTTCATCCAGGGGGCCGCTTCCAACATTCCGACCGACCGTTCAGTTTTTCCTTGACATTTGGATTACAATTGTAGTATTATTTGATTACAGATGTAATCAAGAAAGGAAATCCGTGAAGATAATCCCGAAGATTTCAGAATCCGAGTGGCTTGTCATGAAGGTCCTGTGGGCGAATTCTTCTTCAACGGCCAATGAAGTGGTGGATGCCTTGGATGACACAACAACCTGGAGCCCGAAAACGATCCGGACGCTTCTCGGCCGGCTTGTCAAGAAGAAAGCCCTGGGATTCAAAAAGCAGGGTCGAATCTACCACTACTTCCCGCGGGTGGAGGAAGCCGAATGCGTGCGGGCCGAAAGCCGTTCATTCCTGGAGCGGGTTTACGGCGGCGCACTCACACCGATGATCGCCAATTTCATCGAGCAAGAAGATTTGTCCCCGGAACAGATCGATGAACTCAAGCGAATCCTGGAGAAGAGGAGGGGATGAACGTGGCTGCCTTTCTGGAACCACTGTCCGCTATTTTCGGCTGGGTTGTCCGCTCTACGGTTGAAGCGAGTGTCGTGATATGCTTGATACTCGCCGTCCAGGCCATTCTTCGTCGAAAGCTCGCTCCGAAGTGGCACTATGCCCTATGGCTTCTCCTTGTTATACGCTTGGCCATGCCCTGGGCCCCCGGGAGCAGCGTGAGCGTGTTCAACTGGATTCCGTCCATAGGCGATCCTGCTCCAAAGGAGACCCTTGATCGGATCGTCGTTGCGGAACATGCGCCCCGCACATCGACCATATCCCCAGCGACAACCACCGCTCCCCCGGAGGCACCGGAGACATGGGAAAGCACAGAGTTGTTCGACAGCGCTTCGATCGGAAATACCCGGCCCGTCGTGCGATACTCGCCACCCTCTCTTTCATTTCTTGAGACTTCCGCCCTCATTTGGATGTCGGGAGCTTTAGTGCTTTTGGCTTGCGTCTTGGTCCAAACGGGCCTTTTCTCGGCCCGAGTCTTCCGACAACGCCCGGTGACCGATCACGATATTCTCGATCTCCTGGAGAGCTGCAAGAAAGAAATGGGAATTCGTGCGCCAATCCGTTTGGTCCAGACGTCGCGGGTGGGGAGTCCTGCCCTTTTGGGCGCCATTCGACCCCGGCTGGTCGTTCCTAATGGCATGTTCGAGACGCTCAGCACCGACCAGATCAAATTTGTGTTTCTCCATGAGCTCGCACACCTCAAACGCCATGACATCCTGGTCAACTGGGTGACGACCCTCCTGCAGATTATCCATTGGTTCAACCCGCTTATTTGGTTTGCGTTCCACCGGATGCGCGCCGATCGGGAACTGGCCTGCGATGCATTGGTTCTGATGCACGCCGGACCGGAAGACTCACCGCGATACGGACAGACGATTCTTCATCTTCTGGAACGCTTTTCCCAGCCCCGCCGCCTGCCCGGATTGGCCGGTATCCTCGAAGACAGATCACAGCTCAAGAGGAGAATTGCAATGATTGCCCAATTCAAGGAAACGCCTCCGAGGAGATCGGTTCTTGGACTCGTCCTCCTGGGCGTGTTGGGGTGTGTGGCGCTGACCGATGCAAACGATGGGACAACGCCCCCTCCCGAAAAAGTCCCGGACGGCCCGGACGTTGTCAGCTCTGTTCAGGTCTCAGCCCCTCCTGTGTCGGCCGACGACGACGACCAACTCAAGGAGGAATTGCTGGCAGAATTGGAGGCACTTGCCGGGGAACGTTCCGAAGCCGTGTTTCGGTCGTGGGACATTACCCTATTGAGGTCTTATAAGGAAGCTCGAAGACTGGAACAGGAATCCTTGGAAGAGAGTGTGGTTCAGCTTTTCCAAGTTCGCCCGTACCGCGGTGATTTAGCACCCGCCACTTTTACTGCCGAAATCCCGCTATATGACGGCATGGAGGGCTGGGAACACGTCAAGGCGATGTTGTGTAGCCGCCGGGTGATGAAAGTGTTGCACGAGTTGGCAAGGGAACCGAAGAACCGGGCCTCCGAACTGATTAGTAGACAAATCCAAGATAATCTACCGAAGTACCAGGCAAAGTTCAAAGAGAAAATCCTCGCGGACCCGCGGCTAAGGGATAGAGAGAACACTGGTGGGCTCGGCTTCACGATGGGCAACAACAGAGATGGTTCACCCACCCTCCAAGGCCTTCGCTATAGTCTGTTTGCCTTAGTGATGATCGCAGGAACCTTAGAGCTTGAAGGGACTCAGGATGCAGTTCAGGCCGTAGCGGAAGTCGCAGTAGATCAGCGAGACTTTTTCTACAAGCATGGTCAGGAAGACTTTAACTATTCGCTTTCAATCGGTGCGCTCCAGTGGGCTAGCCTGTACAACCGCCAAATGTTAGTGACAGGGCTTGTGGGAACAGCCGCACTCGACGATGCGGCGACACCTCTCCTTAGAGAATCCCTGGCGCGACGTTTAAAAAAAGAACCGACGGAGGTGACACCGTGGAGTGAGGTGCTGTTGCCTAA
>SDBV01004143.1_pt1 | contig 21023 bp, 19 predicted proteins | sample 2277081 | NCBI WGS metagenome assembly SDBV01 (sample SAMN10402039, study PRJNA504765) | marine sediment metagenome | isolation source: marine sediment core GS10_PC15, 223 cmbsf | place: Arctic Ocean: Southern Knipovich Ridge | collected 2010 | reverse complement strand
CGGACCTTCGATGCCTTGCTCGACGCAATCGCCTTGGCGCTGCGAACCATTACGCCACAGGACGCACAAGGCTGGTTTTCACTATGCGGCTATCCCGCATTACAATCGTGAACTGCTCTAGCGTCGGGCCGCAGGCCCGCCTGTTGCTTAATCTTGACAACACGGCTTGACGAGCAAGCCGTGCCACCCGTCATTCAACGATTATGCTCATTTGTGCCCAACACCGCCATTTGTACCGCAGCTCATCCATTGAGCTCAATTCACGCGCATAAAAAAACGGCCAGCTCGGCCGCTACCAGCCACCGTCGGGCCGACTTACTCTAAGATCCAATCGTCTATATCGATGGTCTTCACGTTTTCCACGTGTCCGTCATTGTAGGACAGGTTCGCCGACTCGCCTGGATGGCCATAGAAATCGTACCGCACTTGCGTCCGTGACCATGGGTTGATCGCCTCTTGGTGCGACCATGGCCCGAATAGTTTTTCAGGTGAATCCCGAAACGCGGGAAGACGCGGAGTGCGAAGCGCCCCTGTCTCCAAATCTACCGGGTAGGTATCACGCATGCCTATAAACCGACCCCTCGGGCGAAGTGATCCATCGCCTATCAGCACGCACTGCCCGCTAATGTCAGAAATTCGCGTGCAGTGCACTTCGCCATCATTGGTTCCGTCGTCGCTCTCCTCAGACCACGGCGAGAGATTTTCGTTCATACTGAAGCAACTTCCCCACCCGGCGCCCTTGGTCTTGTTATACCAGTACGCAGGGGGTTTGGGGTTCACCTGATCGTATGCGGCCGGGCACTTGAACGGTCCCTCAACGCGGTCGTACCAGTTGAATTCGATGTATCCCTCGCTTGCAATTCGTTCGTGTGGAGAATCGGGGAAGAAATAGTCGGGCATTTGATCCGGCTCGATGGCTCCGACCCGAACTGACCACGTGACGTCGGGGGCGCTGGGGTCGTAGGTCTCGTCAGCCTGTCCACTACCAACATAGGGGGTACGATCGACGTTATACGGCAATTGTTCGTCGTATTCTTCGGTGTACAGCAGTAGCGAGTAAGACACGGAACGTTGGTTCGCCATGCAGACGGCGCTCTTGGCGAGTTCCTTGGCAGCCATAAGAGATGGCATGATAATAGTCGCCAGCAGGGATAGAACCCCAATGACGACCAGCAACTCCAAGAGCGTGAATGCGGCTTGTTTCCGTTTCATCACGCTACGTCCAATGCGTGGCACTCTGCGGGCCTCACTCGGCCGCACCACAGGCTATTCGCCTGGTTTTCATGCCACCAGAAATGTACAGTAAATCACGCAGCCTTAACATAGGCCGCGTTTCCACGTATTGCTATTATATTTATAGGTAATAAAACCCATCTTGTCCAGTTGGTTTTAACCTACTGAACGACCAAAATGGGCAGCGTAAACTCACGTTCACAAAGCCCATGCCTGCCAACTGAACACAACTCCATAAACAACAGTGCATTATAGTGAATTAAGACTCAGCGTCTACGCCTTGACGGCCGCCTTGAGTTTTTTGGCCAGGTCGGTTTTTTCCCAGGTGAAACCTCGGCCTTTTCGCCCGAAGTGCCCATCGTGGGCCGTGGCGGTATAGATCGGCCGCAGCAGATTCAGATGCGAAATGATCTCTTTGGGCTTGAGCGGGAACAGGTCTCGCACCGCCTTGGAGATCACCGCTCCGTCGATGACGCCGGTGCCCTGGCAATCGACCAGCACGCTGACCGGCTCGGCCACGCCGATCGCATAGGCCAACTGCACCTCGCAGATCGTGGCGAGCTTGGCTGCGACGATGTTCTTGGCGATGTAGCGGGCCATGTAGCTGGCCGAGCGGTCCACCTTCGACGGGTCCTTGCCGCTGAACGCCCCGCCGCCGTGACGTCCTCGGCCGCCATAAGTGTCGACGATGATCTTGCGACCGGTCACGCCCGTATCGCCGTGCGGGCCGCCGATGACGAACTTGCCAGTCGGATTGATGTGGAAGCGTATTTTGGGTGACCAGAGCTTCGGCACCTCGTCCTGAATAACCGGCTTGATAACCTTGTTGATCAGTTGACGCTTGGCCTTTTCCAGAACCATGTCGGTTTTCGGGTTGACGACTTTTTCGGTGTGCTGGGTAGACAGCACGATCGTGTCGATTCGCATCGGCACGCCATTGACATATTCGATGGTGACCTGGCTCTTGCCGTCCGGCCGCAACCAGTTGAGTTCGCCTGACTCGCGAACTTCGGAAAGCTTGGCCGTGAGCCGATGCGCCAGTTGAATCGGCAGCGGCATCAGTTCTTTGGTTTCGTCGCAGGCGAAGCCGAACATCAGTCCCTGGTCGCCCGCGCCCTGTTCTTTTTTCTTGCCGGCCGTCACGCCGCGCGAAATATCGACCGACTGCGAGTGCAGGCTTTTGAGCACTGCACTTGAGCGGAAGTCGAAGCCCGCCAGCGGATCGTCGTATCCGATCGAGCGGATGGTCTGGCGTGCGGTTTCCTCTGCCGCCAGAAGCGCTTCCTCGGCGGCGTGGTTATGCACGGTGATTTCGCCGGCCAGTATGGTCAGGCCGGTGGTAACCAGCGTCTCGCAGGCTATGCGCGCATGCGGATCTTTGGCGATCAGGCTGTCGACGATCGCATCGGAAATCTGGTCGGCAACCTTGTCGGGATGTCCCTTGGTGACCGATTCGCTGGTGAACAGGTACTTGGATGTCTTCTTGGCCATAGTGTTGTACGTTTCCTTCCTTGGCGTATCGCGGGCGGGCCGCTCGCCTGTAAGCAATGATCGGAATAGTCTAGAGTCCTCGCCGCCCCTTGGCAAGAGCCTCATCGCCGGGAGAACCAGCCTTTTGCCGGGCGAGACTTTCGGCCGACATGGCTGCATGGTATCATTCATACGATAACCCGAGCACGCAGGCCGACGTAAAAGGAGTTGACTGATGAAAGCTATTTACGTGATGTTCGATTCGCTAAACCGCCACATGCTGCCCCCCTACGGCTGCGATTGGGTCCATGCGCCGAATTTCCAGCGGCTTGCAGAGCGAACCGTCACCTTTGATCGCTTTTACGTCGGCTCGATGCCCTGCATGCCCGCCCGCCGCGAACTGCACACCGGACGGTATAACTTCCTCCATCGCAGTTGGGGGCCCATCGAACCGTTCGACGATTCGATGCCAGAGATGCTCAAGCAGGCCGGCGTGCGGACGCACCTGATCAGCGACCATTACCACTACTGGGAAGAAGGCGGCAGCAACTATCACACGCGGTACGGCGCCTGGCAGGCAACGCGAGGTCAGGAAGGCGACCCGTGGAAGACGAACCTGTGCCTCGACGACCACCACGCCGATACGCTAAACATGCACAGGCTAGCGCGTGGAAGCCGGCAGGACTGGGTGAACCGACATTACATGCAGGATGAAGCCGACATGCCCCAGGCCAAAACGTTCGAACTGGGCCTGGAGTTTCTCCGCACCAACGCGCCGGCCGACAATTGGATGCTGCATATCGAGACGTTCGACCCGCACGAGCCGTTCTTCGTTCCGCAGAAATATATCGACCTGTACAAGGACACCTACGAAGGCCCGCACTTCGACTGGCCGCTTTACGGCCCTGTATCCGAGGGGCCCGAGCTCGTCGAACACGTGCGGATACTCCAGGCTGCCCTTACCAGTATGTGCGACGCCTATCTCGGCAAAGTGCTCGACCTGATGGACGAGTTGGAGATGTGGGAAGACACGATGCTGATCGTGACGACCGACCACGGTTATATCATCGGCGAGCATGGCTGCTGGGCCAAGTGCTGGTGCCCGTGGTACGAGGAAACGTCCCATTCGCCGCTGTTCATCTGGGACCCGCGCTGCGGCCAGGCGGGCGTGCGACGGGAAAGCCTCGTCCAGACTATCGACATGGGCCCGACGCTGCTGGAGTATTTCGGCGTCGATCGCACGAGCGATATGCAAGGCGTGCCGCTGAAACAAACACTCGCCGACGACACGGGCGTTCGCGAGGCGGGGCTGTTCGGCATCTTCGGCCAGCATGTCTCCGTCACCGACGGCAGATACGTGTACATGCGTGCCCCGGCTAACGCCGACAACCAACCACTGCACGAATACACGCTCATGCCGACGCACATGCAACACACATTCGACGTCGAGGAAATGCGCACCGCCAAACTGGCCGAGCCGTTCTCGTTCACCAAGGGCTGTCCCGTCCTCCAGATCGAAGCGAGTCGAAGCAGCGACAGGCCGGAGTCTCGCCTGTTCGAGACCATGCTTTTCGACCTGCAGAACGATCCGAAGCAGCAGGAACCTCTCGACGATCCGGAAATTGAAAAACGAATGATCGATCACCTCGTCCGCCTGATGAAAGCCAACGACGCCCCGCCGGAACAGTTCGAACGTCTGGGCCTGAAGGAATAAACTTTGCCACGCCGCCGCGTGCGTATAATAGCGCATGTCCGTGGCCGCGGGCCGCGGGAAAGCCTGATGAACTGCCTTAGGGAAGGGACACAACCATGTGCCAGACCTGTGGATGCTCACCCTGTGCGACGTGCGGCCGGGAGATCGACGCCGAAGTCTGCTCCGGCTGCGACATGCCCACCTCCGAGTGCATTTGCGAACCGACGGGCCAGGAGAAAGAGGAACAATAACGCTCCAGCCAATTAATTATTGCGATCGCGGCTAGCAAAACAACCGATCCCGAATGCCCATAATCGATGGCTTTGTAAGTTTTCTCGCCTGCCGGCATTTAGTCCGCATACAGTTATATCGATGGACTACTACCGGGGACGATTGGCTGTGCTGCTCGGCGCGTCTGAGGGCATTGGCAAGGCGATAGCGGCCGAGCTGCTCGAACGCGGCAGCCGCGTTGTCATCTGTTCGCGAAGCAAGGACAAGCTGGCCGCGGCCAAGGCTGAGCTGACTGCCCATAGCGACTCGGTCGATCAGCCTGATATTCGCGTTGTCGACGCCACAGATTTCACCAGCACCCGGAAGGTTCTCGGATCGATTGTCTCCGCGCATGGCCGATTCGATTTGCTGTTCAACTGCGCCGGCCTGGCGCACCCTGGTTACCTGGCGGACATCTCCCTGTCGGCCATTCGGGAAATGATCGACGTGAACTACCTCGCCACGGTGCATGGCTGCAAGGCGGCGCTGGGCTTGCTGGGGCGCCCTGCTCATATCGTGAATATCTCATCGGTGGCGGGCTTTACCGGGCTGTTTGGCTATGCAGCCTACTGCGGCTCGAAGCACGCGGTGATCGGTTTTTCGGACGCACTTCGAAGCGAGCTTCGCCCCAGCCGCGTGCGGGTTTCGGTCTTGTGTCCGCCCAACACCCGCACACCTGGCTTGGAGCGTGAAAACCGATCCAAGCCGGCCGAGATTCTTGCACTGGAGCAAAAGGTCCACACGATGAGCGCCGAGCACGTCGCCACCGCTGCGCTCGACAAGCTGCCCGCCAACCCCTGGCTCATCCACCCGCATTGGGACGGCGCTGCGGCACATTTACTTTCGCAATTGTGCCCACCCCTTCTGCGACAAATAGTGCGAAGGCCGTGACCTCGCTTGGCGCTATCGCCCCATCACCATGCTTTGTCGCGTTCCTCGCCCCAACGTTTCGCTGTGAGCCTTGCTGAAGATCGCGATGGCTCGATCGATGTCTTCGCGAGTATGAGCGACGTTGACGTGCATGCGGATGAGTTCCTGGCCGGCCGGCACGCCCGGCGAGATGACCGGGATGGTGTGCAATCCGCCAGCCAGCAGATTTTTGGCCAGCAGGCCGGTCTTCACTACATCGCCGACGTGGACGGACACTATCGCCGAGTCGTCTCCCATTACTAGCATGCCGCTATGTCGAAGACCCTGGCGGAATCGCTGCGACATCTCCCTCAGGTGCGTCAGGAGTTGCGGCTCGCGACGAAGGACGTCCAGCGCCGCAAGCGCCGCTGCAATATTGGCCGGTGGCGCAGCAGCCGAGAAAACGTTCGCGCGGGCCTGATATCGAATGTATTCGATCACGTCCTTGTCGCCCAGTGCAAAGCCGCCCGTCGCAGCCAATGATTTACTCATCGTGCCGATGATCAGGTCCACTTCGCCCTCGAGGCCGAGATGGCTGGCCGTGCCGCGTCCGCCCTTGCCGATCGTACCTATCGCGTGGGCGTCGTCCACCAGCAGCATCGCCTCGTATCGGCGGCACAGAAGCGCAAGTTTGCCCAGCGGCGGGAGATCGCCCTGCATACTGTACACGCCGTCGACGATCACAATCTTGTGCTTGGCCTGGCTGTCTGCGAGCAGACTCGCCAGGTGCGAAACATTGCTGTGTCGGAAGATCATCGACTCGGCCCGGCTGGCCAGCAGGCCGTCATGGATCGATGCGTGCGCGACTTCGTCGGTGAAAATCATGTCTTTGCGGCGAGTCAACGCGCTGAGCACGCCGACGTTGGCCTGGTACCCGCTGGGGAACAGCACGCAGGCCTCACGCCCGATAAAGTCGGCCAGTTCTTCCTCGAGTTGATAGTGCAGCCGTGTGTATCCGCAGACCAGCGGAGCGCCGCCCCGCCCCGTGCCGAACTCGCGAATCGCCTGGATCGCCGCGTCGACAATACGCGGGTCGCGCGCCAGCGACAGGTAATCGTTACTGGAGAAGAACAGCAGATCCCGCCCGTTGTACTTGAACCGCGTAGCGATCGGCCCGCGCGTCGGCCCGCTGTCCGGCCAGAGTTCCCTCTTGTGAGCCCAGGCCACCACCTCAAGAAAACCCTTGATTCGCTTGGTAAAAGAGCGATGTGTCGGCATGGCAATTCATTCCTCAAAGGCATACGCGGGAAGTGCGCGCAAAGTTAACCTCTTCAACCTACCCCAATTCGCAGAGCCGTCCACGCCGCGGCTGCACCCTCTCTGCTGGCTGCGTCTCAACCGTGAAATGCTCTAGCGTTACAATCACCAAATCATAGGCACTGGATTGCGCGCACCGCCCAACTTCTTTGGATTAGAGCGCTTTGGGGTGTTCTAGGGACTTAGGCGGCACGGCCATGCCATTTGGGATTTCGGATTGGGGATTTCGGATTGGGGATTAAACAACAGAAACAGCAAATAGCTGCGATTGCGAAATCCAATTAGCCAGTTAACCAGTTAACCAGGTAACCGTTCGATGGCGGGTGGCACGGCTTGCTCGTCAAGCCGTGGTGCTGAGAACTTTCCAATGTGTTGGCCGGTCTACTTCCGTCGGTATACGTCTTTGCGATGGCCGACGCGGACGACGAAGACTGTCAGCACACGGCTGGCGATCTGGTAGACGATCCGATAGTCGCCGACGCGCAGGCGATAGGCGTCTTCGATACCGGTGAGTTTGCGGACGCCGTCGGGGCGTGGATCGTCTGCGAGGGCTGCAATGGCGGACATCACGCGCCGCTGGTCCCGCTTGGGCAGCGCAGCGATTTCCTTGCCGGCCGACTTCTTGACCCTGATTCTGTAGGCCATTTACAGGCCGAGTTCCTTCTTGAGCTTGGCGAATGTCGTGCTCGGTTCGCTCAGCCGGTCGCGAATGGCTTGCAGGTCCATCTCGTCTTCCATGCGTTCCAGAAGTTCCAGGTCTTCCACGGGCACGAGTGCGAAGAGGTTCTTACCCCGGCGTTCAACGATGATCCGCTCGCCGCGCAGAGATACGCGGTTGCCTAGGTCGGCCAGGTGATCGCGTGCATCGCTTATGGGTAGCGTGGTCATGGCGGTTGCTCCTATCTTACGTATCGTACCAATTGTACGTTTCGTACGATAGAAAGTCAAACTATTTCTTAACCAGTTCCCAGCTCGTCACAAGACACCGCCCCACCGGAGCGGCTTGACAGTGGCTGTCGTGGCGGTACCCTTGGGCGATGGCGAAACTTCGTCCGACAGCCGACATCACGCACACATACGTGGACAGCGCGGGGTCTCTGCGCGATATGCTGGGGCAGATGGCGAGCGCCGACCGCGTGGCGATCGACGTCGAAGCCGACAGCCTGTACCACTACTACGAGAAGGTCTGCCTGCTGCAACTGACGTTCGCAAAGCATAATTTCATCGTGGACCCGCTGGCGGAATTGGACCTGAAACCGTTCACCAAGGCGCTGGCCGACAAGACACTGATCCTTCACGGGGCGGACTACGATCTGCGGATGATGCGAAAGTCGTTCGGCTTCCAGCCGAAGGCGCGCGTGATCGATACGATGATCGCCGCACAGCTTCTGGGCTGTGAGAAAATCGGCCTGGCCTCGCTGGTGGAGGAATACTCCGGCAATAAGCTCAACAAGGCCGGGCAAAAATCCGACTGGTCGTACCGCCCGCTAAGTCTGACGCAGCTGCGATACGCCGTGGACGATACGCGATATCTCGAACCGCTGTCCGAGCTGCTGCTGGCGAAGTTGAAGCGGCTGGGCAGGCGAGATTGGTTCGACCAGGGATGCGAGGCCGTCATGGCCGCGACGACGAACAGCCGAACCTCCGACCCGGAACGCGAGTGGCGGATCAAGGGCGTGCGATATCTCTCGGCCAGGCAGGCGGCGTTCGCGCGGGGCTTGTGGGGCTGGCGCGAGCGAGAAGCGCAAGATGCAGACCTCCCTCCGTTCAAGATCCTCGGCAACGACAAGCTGCTGGAGCTGGCCGTCTGGACCGAAAAACATCAGCGAGCAACCCTCGGACACTTGCCGAAACTCCCGCGCCACTTTCGACGCCAGCGGCTCGAAACATTGCGGCTGGAAATTCTCGCGCTGCGCAAACTCGATGAAACGGACTGGCCCGAGCCGCGACTTCGCAAAACGTCAACGCGTGAGAAGCCTGCAACAGGCTTCAGCAGCCTGCGAGAGAACGTCGCCATTTTAGCCGAGCAACTGGGCCTGGCCCCATCGGTGGTCGCGCCTCGCGCGGCTATCGAGAATATCTGCCGGCACCGACCGAGCGACGCAGCCGAAATTCAACAAGCCTGCGGTCTACTGCCCTGGCAGGCGGAACTGCTCGCCCCCACCGTTCGATCCGTGCTGAGTGACGACTGATCCCCTCGGCCACGCGTGATTTTTCGATAACGGAGTATCCGCAAGCCGAAATATTTATTTCAATCCGCTCTGCTAATTCCTTGCAATGGCGATTTATCATGCGATAATCCTGCCTCGTTGTGTGGCTGGATCCTGACTCCCCGCGTGGGAGAGTAGCCCGCAACAAGTACCCCGCTGGCATCCCCCGGGATCGGGCACCAGTCAACGCGATGGCACTTGTGATGTGCCGCCGGTTGAACGAGCCTGAACTCACACCGTTCCGCTCCATTCACCGTTCGCTTAGCGCCACTCTTTTACAGGTGGCATGCAATTTGTTGTAAGGAAATGTATTTATGTCTGAAGCACAGAAGTTTACCGAACTCGACCTGATCGCGCCGCTCGCTCGTGCAGTAGCGGACGAGGGCTATGAAATCCCCACGCCCATCCAGTCGCGTTGCATCCCCTACCTTCTCGCAGGTCGCGACCTGCTCGGCTGCGCACAGACCGGCACGGGCAAGACGGCGGCCTTCGCCCTGCCCGTTTTGCAGGGGCTGGAGAAATCCGGCGGGCGCAAAAAAGTCATCCGCGTGCTGATAATGACGCCGACTCGCGAACTGGCGGCACAGATCGGCGAAAGCTTTGAAACTTACGGCCGCCACCTGTCGCTCACCAGCACGGTCATCTTCGGCGGTGTCGGCCAACGCAAGCAGGAACGTGCGCTGCGACGCGGGCCGGACATCCTCGTGGCCACGCCGGGTAGGCTGCTCGACCTGATGGGGCAAAAACTCATCAGCCTCGCACACCTGGAATATTTCATTCTCGACGAAGCCGACCGCATGCTAGACATGGGCTTTATCCACGACGTGCGGCGCGTCATTGACGCGTTGCCGGCCAAGCGACAGTCTCTGTTCTTCTCGGCCACCATGCCCCCGGCCGTGTCGAAACTTGCCGACCGCATGCTTACCGATCCGGTGCGTGTAGACGTGGCGCCTCAGACGAAGACAGCCGACCGCATCGCCCAGTCGCTCATGTTCGTGGACAAAGGCAAGAAGCGTATGCTGCTTGCAACGCTGCTCGATGACACGGCGATCAGCCGCGCCTTGGTTTTCTCGCGGACCAAGTATGGCGCCGACCGCGTCTGCAGATATCTGGTGAATAAGAATATCTCCGCCGGCGCGATCCACGGCAACCGTAGCCAGAACGCCCGCACCCGCGCGTTGGATGGGTTTAGAAACGGCAAACTCCGCGTGCTGGTAGCGACCGATATCGCCGCTCGCGGTATCGACGTTGACGGCGTGACCCACGTGATCAATCTGGACTTGCCGAACGAATCCGAAAGTTACGTCCACCGCATCGGGCGGACTGCCCGTGCCGGCCGGGCAGGGGTGGCGATCTCCTTCTGCTCGGGCGCCGAAGTGGAATATCTCCGCAACATCGAGAAGCTCATCAAGCAGGATATCCCGATCGACATTGACCACGCCTTCCACTCGGAAGACGCATCCAACGGCCTGGCCGACGGCGTACCCGCCGAGACCCCCTGCAGAGAGCAGGCCAGGAAACAGGCGGAACGGTCTCGCCAGCGTCGCTCTGCAGGCCCGCGCCCCGCCAGCCGCAGCTCGCAGCGACCGAGCGCCGACCCGCGCCGATCGAAAGGCCGGCCGCAGGCGACAGCAGCAACGAAGAATCGCCGACGCCGACGGAAGAAATAGTCCACGAATTATTTGTCCTGAGCTTGTCGAAGGACACGAATTGAACAACGGGCGGATCTTTCGAAAGTGAAAGGTTCGCCCGTTTGTTTGCGCCGAAAAAAAATGTAGGGCGTGCTACTTCTTGTACGCCCTACCAATAATCGCGCGTCATACCGGACACGATAAAAAAATGCGCTCGCGTGGGTGCCTGCTCGCCAATTTGCTGTTAAAAAGCCGGTTGATGAGCGCAGCGAATCAGCCGGAAATGTTTTTGCGCGAGCGTCTGAGCGAGTGGTTTCTCAAAAAGAAGCATTCCGCGTGCAACAAGTTGCACGCCCTACGACTTTTGAAAAGCCGGTTGATGAGCGCAGCGAATCGGCCGGAAATGTTTATTGTATATAATCTCCCGAACGGGGGTGGCACTCGCGGCTAGCGAAAACGGGCAGGTCGAGGCGGGTTATCGCAGGACGGGTTCGAGGCTTCGGCGTTTCATTGCATCGGCTCGTTCGACAAGTTCGGCTTCGCTGGGCGCCTTGTATTCGGCCATCTCGAAGTGGACGTATCTGCGGTCGTGAATCGTCCAGGGCGCGATTTCCGTAAACAGGTCTATCGGAGGAACCTGGTGCCACGGCGCGTTGATGTTCGCATGCGTCTTGAGCGTCTCGTAGCCTTCGTGGCGAAGTATGATGTCGTAATCGCCGTACCACGTAAACGGAATGGTGACAGGCGTGCGGCCGATTTCTTTATCCGAAACGAATACCAATGCACCCTCCGGCACGGAGGTAATGGTCATCTCTCGCTCGACGCACCCGGCCAGCAGACCAACGATCATCAGACAAATCAGAAGGGAAGCTTTCGAAGAAATATTCATGCCGCGTTTTGTACCGCGAGGCAGGTAGCTTGACAAGCAGAAAAAGCTTTTAGTACTCTGTAGCAGGGAGTTTGTTGGATAGACGCGCACCGCCGGCGGTTTGGATGCAAGGAAGAAAAGCGATGGCATATTCGCTGAATATGTCGAGATTTTCTGACGCAGACAGACAAGCCGTCGCCGCAAGCTTGTGCCGGTGAAATACTCTAGCCGGCACTTCTGGCAAAACCCGAAGATGACGCCTATGATGGCCCAGATGGGGCCAGAGAAACTAATTGCTCGCGGGAGCGAAGAACCGTACGCGATTCAATTGAGCGTATTCCTCGCCAATCGTGTGGGGCAGCTTCGCGATTTGCTCGATCTATTCATCCAGAACAACGTGAAGGTTGCGGGCCTGTCTGTCGTCGACTCGACGGATTGGGCGGTAATTCGCATCGTGTGCATCGAGGCTGAGAAGGCGAAGGAACTGCTGCACACTGCCGGCCTGCCCTTCACCGAAAGCGACGTGCTGCTGATCGAAGTCGAGAGCGACGAGGATCTGTCCCGCATGACGTCGTGCCTTCTTCGAGCGGAAATTGGTGTGCATTTCGCATATCCTCTGACCATCCGCCGCGACCTGAGCCCGGTGATGGTGTTCCACGTCGACGACAAAACGACGGCCTGTCGGACGCTGATCAACCACGGCTTCACGCTGCTGGGGCACGAAGATCTGTCCGAGCCAATGTAGTTGATCGCCGGCAACGCCGGGGAGAGACTTGCTAACACCTTGCTTTCAATGTATCTTGAGTGTTCATGTCTAAGGTTTACGACATAGCGATTCTTGGGGCGAATCCGGCCGGCTACGCTGCAGCCCATTACCTGGCCAAACATCGCCGCAAAGTGGTGCTGATCGACCCACCCCAGTCTGCCTGCGAGTGCCCCTTGACGGATTGGGCGCCGCACGGTTTTTTCCAGACCGCGGGCCTGCCAAAATCGCTCGCCAAGGCCGCCGGCGCCGTACCATTTGCCAAGGTGTGCTACCACAACGTTCACCTGGATAAGGAAGTCAGCCAAGGCACTCGCAAGGCGCTTGGAACATTCATTCAGCGGGACCAGCTCTGCAAGGCGCTGCGGGCTGCGTGCGAAAAAGCCGGAGTCAAGCCTCACACGACCAAGACGGCTCCGACGATCCAACTTCGCGAAGACAACGTGCGACTGGTCGGCACGGTGCAGGTTACCGCTAAGTTGCTCATGGTAACGCACAGCCGCCCCACCGACGTGCTGGACGAGTTGGCCATCCCAGCCAGGGCGACGCCGCAATCTCACCTGGTGGCCGCTGGGCTGGACATCCCCGTCAGCGACAAAAATTTCGAGTCGCTCAATGATTCGCTGCACATACTGGAAATGTCCGAGCGGAGCGAGATGGGACTTTTCTTTGCGACCAGGGGGATGGTACACCTGCGAGTGATCTCCGATTCGCTGGCGGCTGGAAATCGCGCGTCGGAACTATCGGAGATGGTCGCAAAACTCCAGCATGCCGACATGCTGCCGAGCGGGCTTCAACTAGGACGCGCGAAGGGCGCGATATGGCGGCCGCCGGCGGGCATCGCGCTGGAAATGGAAAACCACGTCGCCAAGCGATGCCTGCTTGCAGGCACGGCCGGCGGTTTTGCCGATTCGATCACCGGCCAAACCCTTCTGCCCTCGGTGCAATCGGCGATTCTGGCAGCCGAAGCCGCCCTGGAGGCGCTGCGGGTAAGCCACGGCGTCCAGGAAACGCTGATGCACTTCAAGAACGCCTGGCGAAAACATCTCGCCGACGCCATTCGCCCGCCGAACACTTCGCTTCGACTGCTGCTGCCGCTGCTGTTCGTCAACGAGAACATCGTCGACAAATTCACAAAGGCCCTGCTCTACGGCGAGAGCATCTAGCGACTACAAGAGCCGCCATTGCCGGGCTGTCTGTCGCAGAACTACATGGTTGGTATAGAGGGCGACTTGACGCCGGTGCCTTTGAGCTGCTTCTGCAGCATCTGGATCATTTCGACTTTCTTCGTGAGCTCGCCCTGAAGTTCCTGGATGGTTGACTTGTCTTCCTTGTTCTGGGCAATCGCCGCATCGCGGGCTTTCTGCGTTGCGTTCGCCTTTTTCCGGGCGGCCTCCAGATCCAACAAGGCCGCGTTACGCTTTTCCTGGCTGGTTGCAAGTTGAAGCTTCTGGTCTTCATATTGTGCGCGAAGCTTCAGGTTCGCAGCCCGCGAGGTGTCCAACTCCGCCTGCATATCCTGGACCTTCTGTTTGAGCCGCTGAATCTGCTCGCTTTCGGCCTTCTCGGTACCGGCGGCGGTTGCCTTTTGCGGCACCCCGGACTCGCTCTTGCAGCCGACATTGACAATCGCCAGACCCAACAGCAGCATGAGGAAAATGCAAAGTATCGGTGTTTTCATCTCTGAGCTCCTTACAAGTGTCTGAATGTGTTCACCCTGAGACGGACGACGCGCCGCCCCTACCCCACAACCCGATGCAGTCTGAACCCGCCGCACGGCCGAGCCCGCCCGCACAGGGTTGCTGCCAAACTATAGTACCCCAGCGAGGAAAAACCAATCGCATTGCACGAGCCCCGCCTCGCACGTTTCTGCGCGGGCCAGGCTGTACGCACAATCGCCTTGGACGGCTGCACTGCGCATAAATAATGGGCGGATCGCCGTGGGTCAACGAACCGCCCATATGGGAAGTCAGCTCCAAAGTTTGGAGTGACCAGATCTTAAATTTTTTGTGTCGGATCAGCGCAATTACCGCGAAAGACAACAAGGCGACGTCTGGTCGGTGCCGGAATCGGCACAGGCGCCGGCCGCCTGCTATATCGCGGCAACTAAGACGCATACCACCAGCGCAGCAGTTGCTGTCTTACGCCAACTCACAATCCTCTCCTTTGCCTACATGTACAGATAGCGCAGATGTGCCTTCTAACCTTATATATTACCCGAAAATCCGCATTTGTAAAGGGCTTTGATCGTGCGAACACAGCCATCTTTGCGAGGGCCATGGCGGTTAGAGCATTTCACGAATGAGATGCAACATCTTCTGCGTTGGCGAGGCAAGGCTGACAAGGAAGGAAAACAAGGCATATTGTTTGATATTCCGAAGGTTTTCTGACGCAGTCAGCAGAAGGCGCAGCCAGCAGAAATGATGCAGGCTCAGAGTGAACTGCTCTAGGTTATACAATTTCGAACGGGTCGCGGTCTGTTTTTGCCTCGGTCACCTTCAATTTTGGCAGCATTATCGCCAGTTGCTCGACCAGCCGGGCCAATGCAATGCGTTCGGAATTAGAATGTCCCACGCACGCTACGGTCAGGCCGGCAGCCTTGGCGGCCAGCGCGTCATGATGGCGCATCTCCCCTGTCAGATAGAAACTTGCGCCGGCCGAGATAGCCGAGCTGAACATCGCCCCCGCCGAGCCAGTACAGCACGCAGCGGTGGTGACCAGTTGGCCTTTACCGCCGACCAGCAGCACCTTCGCCACGCCCAGGCGTTTCTTGATCCGGCCGATAAGCGTGCCGGCCGTCACAGAACGAACCAGTTCGCCGACCCGGCCCATGCCCGCACCCGCCGGCGCTTCGTCCATCGGATAAACGTCGATGGCGGGCGTTTCGTAGCTGTGCGCGGCGCGGATCGCTTCGACGATCGCGGGCATGCGCCCTTTCGGGGCCACAAGTTCCAGGCGCAATTCTTCGGCCGCCTCTTGTCTGCCCGACACGCCAACCGACGGATGCGTTTGCGGCCCGCCGTAGAACGTGCCAACACCGTGCGAGAAAAACGCGCACCGCTCGTAGGCGCCGATCCGCCCGGCCCCGGCGTCGAAGGCGGCGTCGGCTACGTGGGAAGCATCCTGCGGCGTTACGAACACGACGACCTTGTACCCGCCGGACAGGACGGTCGGTTCCAGCGGGCGGACGGCCTTGAGGCCAAGCGCCTCGGCCAGCACGTCGTTGGCCCCGCCGGGCGCAGCATCGAGCGCGGTGTGCATCGAGTACACCGCCACACCCGCAGCCGCTGCCGAGTATGCAACGCTCTCCGTGTCAGCCGTGATGCGGCTGATCGGGCGAAATATTACGGGATGATACGCCATGACCATCTTCGCCTTGGCGCGGACGGCTTCGGCCAGCACCTCGTCGGTCAGGTCGATGCAGAGCATCATGTGGGCAACGTTGCTCTCGGCGTCGCCGATCAGCAGGCCTACGTTGTCCCAGTCGGCCGCCAGATGAGGCGGCGCGATCGACTCCAACGCGTTGACGATATCGTGTACCTTCATGTCCGAACTCCCCTTCCTTGCCGCCTCACGGGCGGACGCATTCGCGGTCCAGCAATTCCAGATATGCCTTGCGGATTTTTTGCGTAACTTCGCCGGGCGTTTCGGCGCCGACGGCGTGACGTTCGATACGTACCACGGGGCGGATGCCCGAGCAAGAGCCGGTCAGAAATACTTCCTCGGCGTCGAGCATTTCGCGAACGGTCAGGTCGCGATCATCGCTGCAGGCGATGCCCAGTTCGCTGCACAGCTCCAGTACGGTTTCGCGGACAACGCCCGCCAGCACAGGCGTTTCGAGCGGAGGCGTGAACACCTCGCCACCCAGTACCAGGAACACGTTATTGAAGCACGCCTCGGCCAGGCGTTTGTCGGCCGTGAACCACAGCGCCTCCTCGCCGCCCTTTGCGGCCGCCTCTTGACGGGCCAGCACGCGGGGCAGGTAGCAGCCGGTCTTGTGGCCGAACGTCACGTCCCCGCCGGACTGGCGATGCGACGAGACCACCACCATCACGCCATTTTCGTACCACTCGGGCGGATAGTCCGGCAGCGGCTCAGCCGTGATCAGCGTGGTCGCCTGGTTCTCTCGCTGGCTGCCCGGCGTCAGCGTAATGCGGACGCGGGCCGCGCTCAGTTCGTTCGCCCGCAACAGTTCGTCGGTCGCTTTGGTGAGCGACTCGGCCGTGGCCAGTTCCGCATCGACCTGCAGACCCAAAAGCTTAACCGTCTCCAGCAGTCGCTTGAGGTGCCTGCCCAGCCGAAACACGACGCCGTTGTGCGCGAGCATCGTGGTGAACGACGAAGCTCCGTGCAGCAGGCCAACGTCGGAAGCGCTGACCTTCGCCTCGCCGGCCGGCATGATCTTACCGTTCAGATACACGTTGTCGTTTGCCATGGTTCGCATCATACTAACGTCCCCAGTCAGCCGCGGCAATGGTCGCTCGCAGCCGGCCTGGAGAGATTGAGTACATCAGCCGATCACTGCCGGGCAACGGCATTTTTTAATACTGCAAGTCGCCAAGGAGAAAGCCTCAAGATGGACATTCCGCGAAGCGAGTACCCCCGCCCGCAATTCGTGCGAAACGACTGGCTGTGCCTCAACGGTCAGTGGCAATTCGAAATCGACCACACAGACGACGGTCTGGACCGCGGCCTGCGCGATCGCGATTTGACGGGCGAAATCCTCGTGCCCTTCTGCCCCGAGTCGCAGCTCTCCGGCGTCGGGAATACCGATTTCATGGATGCGGTGTGGTATCGTCGGACGGTAACGATCCCCAAAGCCTGGGCCGGGCGGGAGGTCCTGCTTCACTTCCAGGCGGTGGACTACGATGCAGCCGTGTGGGTAAATGGCGTCGAAGTCGCCAGCCACGTCGGCGGATGGTGCGGCTTCACTTGCGACCTGGCCGGCGTCGCCGCAGCAGGCGAACAGGCCACCATCGTGGTTCGCGCCCGAGACGATCACCACCAGCACAAGCCGAAGGGCAAGCAAACGCCGTATCCCGACAATCGCGACTGCTTCTACACGCGGACGACGGGCATCTGGCAGACGGTCTGGCTCGAGCCGGTCCCGCATGTGCGCCTGCAGCGGCCACGAATCACTCCCGACGTTGTCGGCGGGCTGATCCGCCTGGCCCAGCCGGTTGCGAACGCCCGGCCGGGAATGTCCATTCGCGCCACACTCAGCGACGATGCAGGCGAGATTTGCTCGGCAACGTGCCCAGCCGGCGCTGATATGACGCCCTCGCTGGACTTGCCGATTCCGGCTGACCGTCGCAGGCTTTGGCGCCCCGCCGATCCGCATCTGTACGACCTGAAAATTGAATTGCTCGACGAGGCCGGTGCGATCATCGATTCGGCGACGTCCTACGCCGGGCTTCGCAGCGTGACCATCGACGGCAAGGCCATCAAGATCAACGGCGAGACAATCTTCCAGCGGCTGGTGCTGGACCAGGGTTATTATCTCGATGGAATCATGACGGCCCCGAGCGAGCAGGCGTTGATCGCGGACATCGAGTTGAGCCTGGCCGCTGGCTTCAACGGCGCTCGGCTGCACCAGAAGGTCTTCGAGGAGCGGTTCCTCTACCACGCCGACCGGCTGGGCTACCTGGCCTGGGGCGAGTTCGGCGACTGGGGCGTCGATCCCGACCAGCCGCAGGACACCATTATTGCGCAGTGGCGCGAGGTGGTTCGCCGCGATTACAGCCATCCGTGCATTGTCGGATGGTGCCCACTGAACGAAACCCACCGGCCCGGAAGCGAAAACCTGGCCGTCCTGGACGACCTGACCCGCGGATTATTTGAAGCCACCCGGGACATCGATGCAACACGCCCCGTTCTGGACAGCTCAGGCTACTGCCATCGCGTCGCGGAGTCAGACGTGTACGATTCGCACGACTACGATCAGAACCCCGACACTTTCCGGGTTCGCCACGCTCCGGGGCGTCCTGCCGGCCCGTTCGTCAACGACGGGAAGCGTATCGTTTCACTGCCTTACGGCGGACAGCCGTATTTCGTCAGCGAGTTCGGCGGTATCTGGTGGAATGAACAACTCGCTGCCACGGCCGCGGACGGCGAGGACAATAAAGAGTCGTGGGGATACGGCGATCGGGTAAGGAATGTCGAGCAGTTCTACGCTCGCCTTGCGGGCCTTTGCGATGTCCTGCTGGATAACCCGGACATGTTCGGCTATTGCTATACGCAACTGACCGACGTCTTCCAGGAGCAGAACGGCCTGTACGATTTCGGCCGCAACGCGAAGTTCGACATGGAGCGAATCAAGGCGATCCAAACACGACCGGCCGCGATCGAAAAAATTCCGTAAGCTCAAACCAAGCGGTCTTGCATAATACTGGTCGCAATAACTTGGCGTACTCGGTATTAAAAGCTGGTGGCCTGATCGCCAAAAAAGAAACCCCGGCTCCTGCACCGCCGCTACGGGCGGGAGAAGGAGGTCCGAGGCTTACGTTAAACTATACGTTCCTACTGGCACGAAAAGCAAATTTGAGGTAGTTTGAATTGGGCAAAAAAAGAAACCCCGGCTCCTGCACCGCCGCAAGGACGGGAGAAGGAGGCTCGGGGCCAACTTGAGGATTATCGGCGAAATTTTGAATTATGCAACAAGAATTCTATAAAAAACTCTGTTCTGTTCTTTCGGATGAAAGACTGTCAACCTACGGACAGGATGATCCCGGTTCAGCCATTATTATGGCGCGATATCTCTGGAATATTGCCCTCTGCGAAAAGCTATATTCGCCTTTGCAGATGTGTGAGGTGGCATTACGGAATGCCATACATTCTGCAATGACAGATTTCTATGGTCAGAAAAAGTGGTACGACGCTATTGACCTGACTGCGTGGGGTTATAAACAGGTCGGTAATGCCAAGCAGAAGATTGCAAAGGCGGGCAAGCAGGTTACGCCTGGCCGGGTTATATCCGAATTACATTTCGGCTTCTGGACCAGCATGTTTGAAGATCATTACGAGCGGGAAACACGGTTTCTCCCAAGGGGCATAAAAAAGGTATTTCCAGAGTTGGCCAAGTCGCTGCATAACCGAAAGAAGCTCAAGGCCCGTCTGGAACAAATCCGACAGTTGCGAAACAGGGTTTTTCATCACGAGCGAATTATCCACTGGAAAGACCTCCAAGCTCAGCATGGTCGAATCATTGAGACGATCAGTTGGATTTCACCAGAGCTTTCAGAAATGGCTCTTAAGTTGGATCGCTTTCTTGAGACACACGAGGCAGGCATAGCCCCATGGATCGCCGAGCTTCGTAATCATTGGCCAGCCAAACCCTCGCGTGAATCGTAGTGAACTTGCCGTATCTAATCGATGGAAATAATGTAATGCACGCCCTGGCCAAGGAGGATCATTCAGTCGGCCGGGGTGGATTGTGCAAGATGCTGGCCCTGCTTGCTCGCGACGGCGACCGGGTCGAGGTTGTCTTTGACGGCCCGCCGCCACGAGGCTCCAGTGCAAAACAAATCGCACAGACGGGGGTTTCGGTAAGCTACTCGGCCGGCCGAAGCGCGGACGAGATCATCATAGAAAGAATTTCCGATAACAGTGCGCCCCGCCGACTGGTCGTGGTTAGCACAGACCGGGAAATTCGCCGGGCTGCTCGCCGACGACGGTGCAGGATCGCTCTCAGTGAAGACTTCGCCATTCGTATGATCCGCCTGGTCGAGCAGGCAAGGGCGCCGAAACTCCGCAGTGTCGAGCCGAAAGAGAAACGTCACGGCCTGACCGACAAGCAGGCGGACTACTGGCTTAGAGAGTTCGGGCTCGATCAGTAATGATGAGGAAAGCTGAGCGGCTGATCATTTCGGCTGCGGATGCTGCAGGCGGGCTGGTTTCGGCCCGAACGCCGTAGCTATTTCCTTCACGAGCGGGTCGGCATCGCGCGAGAGGAACTGCAGAATGGACTGTCTGCCTTTCGTGCCCGAGGCGCCAAGCAACTCCGCCGCACGAAAACGCACCAGCGGGTGCGGATCGTTGAATGTCACGCCCAACACCGGGAGGGTCGCCCGGTCGAGTTTTACCCTGCCAAGCGCAGCCAGCGCCTCGCCGCGCACGGCGAAGGATCGATCTTCAAAGGCTGCCCTGAGCAAACGCGATAAAACAGGTTTATCGAAGACGTCGGCCATCCACTTGTGGCGGTTTTGCATGCCTTGGTCGGCCGCGCCAGCCATCGCCAATAGCGACGCTGTTTGTCGGCTCGCGAGCATTCGGTCCGGCAGATCGCCACGCAAAAAAGTCACTGCAATCGCATCTAGCACCTGCCGGCAGACCTGTGGCGAGGGGGGCGTTGCGGCGCCGTCGGCCGATTCGTGCAGGCCGCGCCGGATGATTGTTGCCGCGGGCGATTGGATTGAAGGCAGGGAGCTGCGAAATGCCCCACCTTGCTGGATGGGATCGAGCATTCCAGTAACGGAGAGCTCGTATCGCTCGAGCGGGTGCGCGAAAAGCACTTTGCCGAGGTCGCCCCCGTCCAGCCGCACATCCCACCAGACTCTCCAGCTTTGGTCCTCCAGGATCTCGGCCAGTTTCTCAGCCTCTGGAAGGTTCTTCTTGGCGTAACTGATGAAGACATGAGGACGGGCAACAGCGCCGCCGGACTCGTGCCTAGGACCTGAAGATTTGCCGGGTGGGGGGTTCTGCGGCGACATTGATGGATTCG
>SDBV01004142.1_pt1 | contig 21026 bp, 15 predicted proteins | sample 2277081 | NCBI WGS metagenome assembly SDBV01 (sample SAMN10402039, study PRJNA504765) | marine sediment metagenome | isolation source: marine sediment core GS10_PC15, 223 cmbsf | place: Arctic Ocean: Southern Knipovich Ridge | collected 2010 | reverse complement strand
GAACTCGCGGCAGCGCATCAACTTGTGCACCACCGGCGAGACGCCGGTGCCACTACCCTACCGCCCAATCACTCCTTAACTCAACGGTATTGCGCTTAGCCCACCAGGTGGTACTGACCCTTGATGGTGATCACAACGTCCACGACGTCCAGGTATTGGCCCAGGGCCCCGAACTTGAGTCTGCGCACGAGAGAATGGATGATCTTCAGATCGTCGGCCTCGACTTCCTCGATGTAGTCGTACCTGCCCAGGCCCAGCCCGATCAGGAAACCCAAGGCGACCTGGTTGGCGTAAGGAGCGAGCTGCTTGGCGTGGTCGCGGATGATCTCGGCCCGCTGCTTTCGAGTAAGCCGGTACCACTCGGGCCTGGAATTCAAGAATACGAGCGCCACGTACGTCTGGCCTGCCTACCGCTGGACCCTGCCGGAGGAATGGCCGGCGGCCAGGGAGCGGACTTCTTCGAGCGTGGCGTAGTTGAGATCGCCGGGCATGGAGTGCTTCAGACAACTGGCGGCGGCGGCGAAAGCGACGGCGGTGGCCGAGTCGGCCAAGTCTTCGCAGTCGAGCGCGTAGATCAGCCCGGCGGCAAACGAATCGCCCGCCCCCACGCGGTCGACGATGTTGCGGATCTCGTAGGGCCGATAGTTTCCCTGCTCATCCAAGGGAGCGAAGAAGGTCTTGTTTGCCGTGGCGCTGAGCAGCATCGCCCCCCAATTGTTGTGACTGGCGGAGATACTCTGTCGAAGGGTGACGGCCACCTGGCTGACGTTGGGAAACAGGCCGTGGACCTGGCGGGCAACCGCAATATAGGCCTCCGGGTCGATCTGGCCCTGCTCGACGGAGGTGTGTTTGGCGCCGATGCCCAGCACCATCTGGGCGTCTTCTTCGTTGCCGATTACCAGGTCGACATGGGGCAGGATCTGGGACATACACTCGCGGGCAAGCGCCTGGGGATCGGTTCCCGGCCGCCAGCGCCAGAGCTTCTGGCGGTAGTTCAGATCGCAGGAGACGGTCACTCCGGTGGACTTGGCCAGTTGGGCCAGTTCCAGCGTGGATCGGAAGGCGTTCTCGGTCAACGAGGGTGTGATGCCGGTGAGGTGCAGCCGCGTGACTGCCTCCAGTGCGGCCTGGAAGTCGTACTCCTGGGGTGCGGCCAGGCTGACTGCGCTATGGTGGCGGTCGTAGAGCACGCTGGAGCCCCGCTGGTTGGCGCCCCCTTCGAGGAAATAGATTCCCAGCCGCCCCTCGTCGCGGCGGAGGATGCAATCGGTGTCGATGCCCAGTCCCCGCAGCGAGTCGATCAGGCTTTGGGCCACGGCGTGCTTGGGCAGCGCCGTCAGATAGCGGGTCTTGCGGCCGAGGACGGCCAGCGAGCAGCAGACGTTGGCCTCTCCGCCGCCGAAGCTGCAATCCAGCGCCCCGGGCAGGGCCTGGCGGAACCGCATCAGTCCCGGGGGCGTTACCCGCAACATGATTTCACCGAAAGCCAGCAACATCGGGGGAACCTCTCTCTAACAGGGGCCGGCAACAGGAGCCCGCAATGTATCACAACGTCGGCGCTGCGGATAGGGTCGCCGGTCCGTCTAAAAGGGGACAGGTATACTCTGTGCGAAACGCCGACCGGGCCGCTGGGGCAAATTGCAGCCGTGGCCCTTTTCGCTCGTGCCGGTTGTGGCGGGCTTTGGGAGGCTGTAGACTCGTGGTCGGTACTTTCCGTTGCCGAGGTCTGCTTTACGTTCCTTTCGGAGGACTGGCCATGAGAGGTTCTTCTTCCCGCCGAAAATTCCTGAAGACTGCGTCGGCCTCCGCGGCCGCGCTGACGCTGAGCGCATCGAGCTACGCCCGGGTGTCCGGGGCCAACGATCGGATCTCGATCGGCATTATCGGCTGCGGGCAGCGAGGGTTCGGGGCACACATGCCGGGGGTCCACAAACACGCCCAGTCGCAGAACGTGGAGATCACCGCGGTGTGCGACCCATGGCGAGTCCCGCGCGAGCGTGCGGCGGCCCAGGTGAAGCAGTGGTACGGCAGGCCGGCCCGGCAGTTCGTATCGTATCGCGACGTGATGGCGCTTAAGGACGTGGACGCGGTGATGATCGCCTCCTGCGACCACCAGCACACTACGCACCTGGAAGCGGCGGCCGTGGCCAAGAAGGATGCGTACTGCGAGAAGCCGCTGGCGATGGATTTCGACAAGCTCAAGAGGGCCTGTGACGCGGTGAGGGCCAGCAAGATCGTCTGCCAGATCGGCACGCAGGTCCGCAGCTACCCGACCAGCAGGGGTTGCCGCCAGCTTTACCGATCCGGGGTGCTGGGCAAGGTTTCCAGGATCGAGCAGCGTCGCAACAGCAGCCGGCCTTACTGGTACTCGCGAGTGAAGGAGGCCAAGGAAGGGGACGTGGACTGGCGCGAATTCCTGATGGACCGGCCCGCGCGCCCGTTTCGGGCGGACCACTTCACCGGCTGGTACGGGGTGCGCGACTTTTCAGACGGGCCGATTCCCGGGCTGGCGAGCCATTTCATCGACCTGATTCACTACATCACGGGTGCCAAGTTTCCCCAGAGCGTGGTTGCCCAGTCCGGCACGTTCACCTGGAAGGACGAGCACCACTTTACCTGCCCCGATCAGGTCGAGGCCACCTGGATCTACCCGGAAGGATTCATGGTCAGTTACACGACCAACAACGGCAACAGCAGCGGCAGGATCTTTCGGATCTACGGCACCAAGGGCGCCATGGACCTGACCGATTGGAGCGCGCCGACCGTCTCCGGTGAGGGCAGGATCATCAAGGGCGAGCTCGGCCAGGAGGTTCCCGTAGAACCGGTCGAGGGCCCGGACCACTTCCTGGACTGGCTCCAGTGCATCCGCACGCGCGGCACTCCCAACGCCTCGATCGAGGCGGGATACCGGCACGCCGTGGCGGTGATCATGGCGGTGAGGGCCTCCGATACGGGCCGGCGCCAGATGTACGACGCAAGGCAGCGCCGGATTCACGAGGGGTAGAGATCTGTCGAGTAAAGCGTGCCTGGTTGGAGTTGGCGGCCTTGGCCGAGCAAGACCGATTGCCGGAGGGCCGGTCCTCAGTACTCAGTACACGCATCGGCCAGGTTGGCAGCCCGTTGAGAAAGTGGAGATTCGGGGTTATCGGGAGACTTGGCTTGCCGCCGGTCATTTCGCCGCTGGGGGAGGGCCCGCCAGGATGGCTCCTCGCGGCTGGCAGGCGCATATATATTATGGGCCAGTGGGTGGCCGGGCAATTGTCCGAGACGCCAGTCTGCTCACAACTGGCCCCAGACGACCGGGGCGAAGACCCGCATCAGATAGAAACGGGCGGGGCCGATGGTTTCGCGTCCGTCCGGGTCCGGCCAGCCGTGAATCGTCTCCCCGGGTGCGTACCGGCACGGCTCAGCGGCGCGGGTGGCCGGGAAAGGTCTTCCGGGCGAGAACGGGGTGTGGAGCTGTTCGATCGGCATGGCTTGGGCAAAATGACTCTCGAGGATACCCAGCAGGACTGCGGCAGCCCGGGGATCGCACGCTACCACGCCGAGTTGGGTGTCGAGGTGGGCCGACCTGGGGTCGAAGTTGAAGCTGGTAACGCAGGCCACACGACCGTCGACGACCAGCGCTTTGGCGTGGAAGATCCGCGGTCCGGTGTACTCCCAGACGTCCGCCCCCAGTTTCTGATAGCGGCCGATCACGTTTCGGTAGCCGGAATAGACCAGCGGAAGGTCGGTGGTGAGCAGAGAATTCGTGAGGATCAGGACGCGCACGTCGCGTGCCAGGGCATCCCTGAGGATCCGCCCCAGTTCGCCCGAGGGGACAAAGTAGGGAGACTCCAGGATGATCGAATGCCGGGCGGACCGGAGAATACGATAGAGGTTTTCCCGAGTGTCGCAGCAATTGTTTTTCCGACCCGACGGATCGTAGAGGAACCAGAGGTTCTTGTGATCGACGTGCAGTGCCACGTGACCGACTGGGGGACAGCGGCGACACTCCGGCAGCGGAGCAGGCTGGTCGACGGCGACGGAGTGCTGGCAGATCGGGCCGCAAATCTCCCGGCCCGCCGAGCAACCGTTCGACACCGGTTGGCCGGGGGCGTTCTTCTTCGATTCGCCGGGGCGCTGCCGCCGTGCGCGCCGGCGTGCCAGTTCGAGGTCGACCTCTTTTAATTCGTCGCTTTCCCAGAGATCGTCGAAATAGCGGCAGGCCCGGGCGACAACGCGGCCGGTGAGGTGAACGTCGAGGTTCAGATAGTTTTCATGCTCCGGCTGGGCAAGTCCAAAGTGGGTATCTCCGATGTTTCGGCTGCCGGTGATCATCTCGGCGCCGTCCCTCAAGAGGCACTTGTCGTGCAGCCGGCGGGTGATCGACCGGAGAAAACTGACCCGTGGTGGATGATATTCCCTGATCTGCACGCCTGAGGAAAGCAAGACTACCTGCATCTCCGGCGAGATCTTGCTGAACACGCCGTCGACCACGATGCGCACCCGCACGCCGCGGTGCGCGGCGTTTAACAGCAGGTTGAGAAAGCTGCCGGAGAAGGTGTCGTCGTGGATGGCGAAATAGGACATGTCCAGTCGGGATTGTGCGCGCGAGACGAGACGGAAGGTCACTTCGGCCGCCTCGGCGTCGCCCGGCAAGAAGGCCAGGGTGTCGGCGGCGAGTCGCCCGGCAGCGGGGGCCAAGATGCAGATGAAGCAGACGGGCAGACCCACGAAGAGAGTCCGAAAAGGAACTTTCGGGTGACGGTTCATAGTCTGGCATCCATGCAGGACGCACCGGTGCTGCGCAGGGTGAAGCCGCCCATGGCACCCGAATCAATGAACCCCAGTTCTTCAACGGGCTGCCAAACGGCCTATTCCCGGAGTGGTGCCGCTCGATTTGGAACCGAACTGCCACCGAGGTCCGAATTCAGGCAGATACATTTAATGTTCGGCAAGGCGTGGTGCGGCGTGTTAGCTTTTACGGTCGGCGCCGCATCAGTGCCGGAGAAGAGGCGCAGTCTGGGAGGACTTTAGCAGCTAAGGAGTCGTCAAAAAACAACGTCGCACTCTTGGAGAATAGCCCCGTCCGGGAGGGCGGGGTTGGATGCGGCCGCATTCCAGGAACCCCGCCTCCCCGGGCGGGGCTATCAACAAACGCAAAAATCGGGAACTTGCTCTTGCACAAGTGCTAAGGTGCACGGAGGCCGTCTGCGGGTGGGGACCGTCCGCTTGTCTGGAAGGCAGGGTGTCGGGGCAATCGCGATCTCTACGCTTTGCAGCCGGCGTTTCCCGAAAGTGTCCCCCCGAGGGTGAGGCGGAGGAACTGGCACTGGGGCACGAGAATTGAGACGGGCGGCAGAGTGCCTCTAACCCCAACATGCACGTGCGCATAGACTTTAACGTATGGCACTGGTCCAAGCCGGGGGGGACTTTTACCGGGGCGGGTTTGCCTTGGAGGAAAACACGTCTCGGCAGTCGAGGTGTTTCTCTTGACCGAAAGGAGAGAGCCATGACCCATCTAGTGGTAATCACACTGGCGGGGCAACTCCATGCGCTTAGAGCAGAATTCGCCAAACAGATCCCGGAGGATACGGGTCGCCTGATGCAGCGGAAGGCCGGTGAACTGGCCCGCCGGGGCATCGTCGAGCGGAGCCTTGGCGTAGGCGATCCGGCGCCCGATTTCGACTTGCCGGATGCCCTGGGACAACGGGTGCGGCTGGACGACTTGCTCGAGGAGGGGCCCGTCGTGCTGTCGTTCTATCGGGGCGGATGGTGTCCGTACTGCAACCTCGAACTTCGGGCGTTGCAGCAGGTGCTGCCCGAGATTGAAAGGACGGGGGCCACGCTGGTGGCCGTTTCTCCGGAGACTCCCGACCATTCGCTTTCGACACGGGACGAGAAAGGGCTTCAGTTTCCGGTCCTCAGCGACCGGGGGAACTTTGTTGCGCGGGAATTCGGGTTGGTGTTCACGCTGTCCGAAGACCTCCGTCCTCTCTACGAGAAGTTCGGGGTCGACATTCCCGGATACAACGGCGACGACACCTTCGAGCTCCCCGTTCCGGCAACTTACGTGATTCGTGAGGGCGGCATGATCGAATTTGCGTTCGTCAATACCGACTACACACAACGTGCGGAGCCTGCGGACGTGGTAGCGGCTCTCTGGCAGATTCTCTCTTGAGAGCCGCGTCGGCTTGCCGTACTCATCAGCCGGTGCCGCCGAGGCACTGCGAAAGGAGGAAACCAAGATGAGTCAGGTGACACAGCAGCGTAGAGTTAACGGAGTAAACGTCGACCAGTTGCACAGCACGATACGACTTGTCAAGCAGCGGCCGGAAGTCGCCAAGTTCAGATTTCGGGCCGCCAACGAGTGGGTCGACGGCACGCACAATCGTGCCACTGTTAGCGGTTTCTATGGCGCCGGCGAGGAGCACACCTCGCGGGAGCCGATGCAGTTTGAGCTGGATGAGCCTCCCGTTCTGCTGGGCGAGAATCGAGGTGCAAATCCGGTGGAGTATCTTCTGGCCGCCTTGTCGGGCTGCCTCACCACGAGCCTCATCGCGCATGCTTCCGCCAAGGGAATCGAAATCAAGGGAGTGGAATCCAGATACGAGGGCGATCTGGATCTGCGCGGTTTCCTGGGAGTATCGGAAGACGTAAAAGTGGGCTACGAGAGTATCCGCGTGTATTTCAAGATCGATGCGGATATTTCTCAGCAGCAGAAGGAGGAGCTGATCCGGACGGCTCAGAAACACTCGCCGGTGTTCAACACGATAGCCAATCCGGTATCGGTCTCCGTTGAGTTGGACGAAAGCTGAATTCTCGCGGAGTTGCTTGTCGACGGTGGTGGCCGGGCCGTCGGGCGAAGCGCAGCGGAGGTTTGGCGGTACCCCGGTTGTTTCTGGCCATGGTTTCTTAGCATCTTCTCCGACGGCGACTTTGCAGCGGATTGGCCTCGAACCGGGGCTGCGTGTGGCAACGCGAGGCTTGGTTGGCGGGGGGCGAAAGACGGCTTCGAGTTGATGCGTCGACAATCGGCCGAGCTACTCGTGCCTGTGTTTGCCGTGAAACAGCTTGCTGTTACGATCGCCACGGGAGATCACGTAGGCGACCAGGTCGAGGATCTCGTCACGCGTCAAGTTGTTCAACAAGCCGATGGGCATGATTGAAACGTCCGACTTGACCTGGACTTCGATTTCGGCCTTCTTCAGCACAGTCGGTTCTGATTCGGCCGACGGGTCTCGGGCCACCTTTACCACGTCGGCCGTCTCTTCAACGATCAGCCCCGTGACGGTGACGCCTGATTCAAGCAGAAAGGTATAGGCCTGAAAGTCTTCGTTGATCTTCTTGGAAGGATCAAGGAGCTCCTGGAGAATATCGCTTGGGCCCAGCTCCGGATCGAGCTTCGTCAGATCCGGACCGATTTCGTAACCGACTCCGTTTAGGCGGTGACAGGCCACGCAATTTGCAGCCTGAAATACTTGCCTGGCCTTTACGAACGAACGGCCCTGCGAAAGCCCTTCGACCGAGGGAGCCAGTTCCTCAAACTTCCATTGCCTGTTTGGCCGGTCGTTCTTCAAGAGCTCGTCGACGATCGGCAGCGGATGTTTCGACAGATAAGCCTCGGGATCCGTGCGGTACTCTTCCAGGTCGGCCACCACGTACATCGCTCCGAACATCCGCCGCCAGTGGCCGGGATAGGTGCAGAAGTAGGGATAAACTCCGGGCCTCTGGGGCGCGTTGAAGCTCAACTTCTGTTTCTCGCCGGGCTGAAGCAGCTTCGTGGCCCAGAGTATCTTTTTGGAATCCGGAACGTAACCCTTGGCCAGTGCGCCGGGTTGGGCCGCCATGGCCTCCGCCGCCGTGCCGACCTCCTGGTGTGCGCCCGGGGTGGTGATCAGCAGGTTGTGCGTCATGCTGTCGTGGTTTTCAAAGATGACCAACACCGGCTTGCCGGCCTGGACCTCTATCTTGGTTCGGTCATAAAGCATCTGGTGGGGGATCGTCTTGATCAGAAAGACCGAGACGCCCATGCTGCCTAATTCCTTGCGGAGGCTTACCGCTCGATCCTCGGGAAGCCGGTCGGCCAACTCGTTTCCCAGGGCCATCGCTTCCAGAAAAACCTCCGAGGCGCGGTCGGAGGCCGGCACACTGCCGGCATAAGCCAGAAGGCTCTCGGCCAGGGGTCCAATTCCCTCCGCCGGCCATGCGGTCTTGTCCGTCCGACGGATCGAGAGGATCGCCGCCCGGCGTCCTCGATCGCTGCGGATCGCCTCGGCCAGAATGGTGAAGGTCTCCGCATCGTGCCCGGGAATGTGACTGATCCCCTCGATCGCCGCATTTCTAACGTGCTTGCCAGGCGCCCGTTTCAGCAGCGGCTCGATCTTCCCGTAGAAGGCGCCGCGCAGCCTGGGGGCCGGGATCATCGGCAGCGCGCCGATCAGATCGATCAGACCATCTTGGCGTTGAGCTGCGGCGGCCCAGGCCCGGTCCCATCCACCATCGGCGATAACTACCGCCGCAAACGCCGCGCGTCGGGTCAAGGGGCGTCGGGCGCTGCTGGCGACCTCTTCCAGGCCGTCCCGCTTCGGCTGAAGATCCCGGGGCGAGGCCGTTGTCAGTCGCAACGCCAGTTCCCCCAGAACGCTTGTCTGCTCACCGTCGGACTGATCGAGCCGCCCGATGCCGGCGATCAACTCCGCTACCCGGTCCGTCTTGTTCAACGCCGACAGCCCTTGGAGCGCTTCGCTGCGAAACTGCGGCCCCAGGCCCGGCCGCGACAACAAGGCCTCGTAGACCGGGCGGTACTTCTGATCGCTGGTGTTGCGATCCACCAACACGAGCTCCCCAGCGGACAACCGCCGAAGCTGGTACGCAACCACACGAGGACTGGTGAAGAAGATCCGCGGCTTCTTCGACGGGGCCGATTCCACCGGCGGGTCTTGTCCGGCCACGCGCGTGGGGGCCAGCCCAATGCAGAACAGGGCGCCAGTCATTGCAAACAACAACACCTTGGCCCGTTTCATCAATCCAACCTCGTTCGCAACGACGGCGTTGACCCGGCGGACAAGCTGCTCAACAGGAGGGCTCGCCAGGGCCGTCCGGGACGGGCCGGGAGCCCCGTCGCAGATAATTTGCTTCCTCGCCGGCTTACTAACTGGACTTTCGCAAATTGGTCCCCTCTCCCTCTGGGAGAGGGTTAGGGTGAGGGCGATTCACCGAGAAACGCCTTTCCTTGCTTGCGTGTCTTTTCTGTACCCTCACCCTCTGCCCCTCTCCCAGAGGGAGAGGGGAGTTCGAATCTGCGTTTTGCAAAAGTCCAGTTACCAATTGGGAAATCGCCCCGCTTATGCTGCCGTCTCTATTGTCCGTCCTGACGCTGCTCCATCTGCTCCAAGTAGTTCAACGTCTCGTCCAGGGCGTGTTCCAGTCCCGGGTCCATCTCGTGATTGGCGGCCCCCAGCGCAGTCTCCATCGCCTTCTGAGACTTGCTGAAACCGCAGGCCAACACGGCCTGAAGGCGGACCCTGGCATCCGGGTCGTCGATCTGCTTGCCCAGCATCTCGATCGAGTCGGCCGTTGGTATCTCTGGCCGATCCTGCCAGAAACGCAGAACTTGCGTCGCCGCGAGCCGGGCGTTTGGGTCCCCGGCCGAAAGCAGCCGCTTCAACAGATCCACGTCGATCACACCCAGGCTCTGACGCAGCCAGAGTGCTTCGGTGAGATGGTGTTCGTACTCGGGCTGCGACGGATCGAGCGCGGCGACCCATTTGTCCAGATGCCCAATCACGGCCCGGCGCCCTCGCTGCTGTAGTTCACGTCGAGCGAACTCGCGTGTCGTCTGCTCATAGGCCTTCAGTAGATTCAACAACTCGGGGACCGGCCGGCCGACGATCTTGGGAGCTTCCAGCAGGGGCCGGTCCTGGTAGGTGATCCGCCAGATGCGGCCGTGCGAATGGTCGCGGCCGGGGTGGCGCTTCGAGAAATTCACGTTCTCGAAAATGTGCGTGTAGAAGTCGACCACGTACAGCGCTCCGTCGGGGCCGATTGCCATGGCGATCGGACGGAAGGTCTTGTCCTCGGACGTCAACAGCGGCGGCTCGTGCCGCTGGGCCTTGTAGAGCGACCCTTCGGGCTTCAAGGTGTACCAGTGGGTGCCGATTTTGCCTTCGCAGAAGTGTACGAGGTACCGGCCCCTGACTTCCGGTGGAAAGTGGCGACTGTAGAGCAACTCGCAGCCGGCTGCGATCGATCCGGCGGGCACGAATGCGAGGTGATCGGTCCGATCTTTGCGCTTGGGGTAGACGAAGTTGGCCGAGAGGACGTCCATAGGGTAGGACTGACCGGCCGACGCGTCCACCACGATCCCCCGCCCCCACCGCCCGAACAGGTTTCCATAGGGGTTCCAGAAATCGTGCGAAACGTACACCCCCAACCGCCCCTCGCCGGGCCGAAAACGGAAGACCGCCGCGTCGCGCACCCGGACCGGACCGTAAGGCGTCTCGACCTGCGTGTGGTAGAAGATGCCTTGTGTGAAGAAGATCGACCCACCGGGACTGAAGCGGAAGTTGTTCATGGCGTGTTCGGCGTCCTCGGCCCCAAAGCCGTGCAACACGATCCGGAACCAGTCGGCCACGTCATCGCCGTCGGTGTCTCGGGCAAGGATCAAGTAGGGCGCTTGGGCGACGTAGGCGCCGTCGCCGGCCAGGCAGAAACCGTGCAACAGGTTCAACTTGTCCAGGAACACAGTGTGCTTGTCGGCCACCCCGTCGCGATCGGTGTCTTCCAGAATCACGATCGAATCCTGGGGTTGTTTGCCGGGCAGGGCGTGGGGCCAGGTGGGTGTGTTGGCCACCCAGAGGCGGCCGCGAGCGTCGAACTGAATCGCCATCGGATTGGTGATCGGAAAGCGAACCTCCGACGCGAACAGGTTCACCCGGTAGCCTTCCGGCAGTTGAAACAGTTTGATTTGCTCCTGGGGGCCGCGGACGTGGGTATCGGCGTCACCGTCATCCTGGATCGACCATTGGGCTTCCCGCTCGACGCCCGGGATGGACCTGTCCGGCGGCGTGGGGAACCAGACCGGCTTCCCGTCCAGGGGGACGCGCCGCCAGACGTCCGACGGCTTGGGCTTGGCCATGGCCCAGATTTTCTGGTCGTGATGTTCGATCAGTCGCACTCGCTGCTTGCGTTCCCACTGGAGGTGTTTGGAACCCTGGGTTTCGTTGCGCCGTCCGTGGATGTACGAGGCGTTGGGGGGATGCCACCATTGGAAGTACTGGTAGTTCTTCTCATACACCAAGCGGCGGAGCGCCTCGGCCGGCGCGGCGATGTTGCCCGACTCGGCGGGCGCGGCCACCTCGTCGATCAGCTCCAGGCCGCGGGCCATCATCTGGCTCACGGCCCAATCGCCGTACTCGGTCAGGTGGATGCCGTTGAATGTGAGTTTCTTCGCGGCCGGGTCGGCCGTCCACTTGGAGGTGGGGGTGAACAAATCAACGTAGCCGGCCTTGTGCTCCCCGGCGACCCGGGCCGTTGCCTCGGTGTAGAGTTGCAGGTTCCGGTTGTGCTGGACGCCGTCGGGCAGGTCTCCGGTGAGCTTTTCGTGAGCGATCGGGGAGACCAGAACGATCCGTGGGGCCGATTCGCCGTTGAACTTGTGGCCTTGCAGATCGTCGACGAACTTCCCCAGCTCGTGCCGGTAATGGTCCACCCCCGCCGGCCCCTGGAACGACTCGTTCATGCCGAAGCAGATCAAGATCAAGTCGGCCTCGTGCTCGTACAGTTCGTCGACCAGTTTGGGGAAGCCCAGGGGCCTGATCATCTTGTCGATCTCGTCGGCCGACCAGCCCATGTTGCGGATCCTCAGGCGGTGGCCGGGGAACCGGCTGTGCAAGAAGGTCTCGAAATAGCCGAACAGGTGCATCCGTTCGGCAAAGGTGTTGCCGAGGATAATAATGCTGTGGTTGCGGTGGATGGCCGGGGCCTCGGCCCGAACCACAGCCGCGCCGAGCAGTACCGTCACCAGACACTGGGCAACTGCCAGCCCCAAAGCGAATCGCTTGGTTCGCACCGAAGTCCTCCTGGCTTTGAGACCTGGCGGTTTGCCCGGCCGAAGAAACCTGAACTTGCCATCAACCGGGATCGACCATTCAGCGCCGGCCCGGCCCCGATCCGGCCTCAACACACCCTCCAGTATGCCATAGCCGGACCTCAGATTCCATAGTCCGGTCGGTTTCCGTTGCCCGGGGGAGCGGGTCTCGTTGATAGCAGCGGCCGAACTCGCCGGCGACCGTCCGCCTCACCGTTTCCACTCCGCTGCAAGTCGAATGGCCTCTTGATTTGCCACCCGCGGGATATTAGTATTAGCGGGCCAGCAGCGGCCGACACTCTTGGGTACCCGTCGGTCCTTCGGGGGGTCAGATTGCCATGGACCAATCAGTCGGCAGCAGTGCGAACGGTTCGGGCCAGCCGAGTTCGATCTCGTCGAGTTTGCTCGATCGCATCAAGGCCCAACAACCCCAGGCGTGGCGTCGCCTGGTGCGGCTCTACGGTCCGGTGGTCTACGGCTGGTGCCGGCAGTCGGGACTGCAGCCGGCCGATGCGGCCGACGCGGCCCAGGAGACATTTCGCTCGGTGGCCGCCGGCGTGGAGAACTTCCGCCGCGAGCGTCCCGGCGACAGTTTCCGAGGGTGGCTGTGGACCATCACGCGAAACAAGGTCCGCGACCATTTCCGCCAGCGTCAAGATCTGCCGGCGGCCGAAGGCGGCACCGACGCCCAACAACAACTCCTGCAAGTGCCCGACGACCCGTCGGAAAGTACCCGTTCGACGGGACCCTCCAACCACACCGGCGGCTTGGCACACAATGCCCTGGAGTTGGTCCGCGCCGAGTTCGAAGATCACACCTGGCAGGCCTTCTGGCGGACCACCGTCGACCGGCAGCCGGCCGCCGCGGTGGCCGACGAGCTGGGGATGACGCCCGCAGCCGTCTACAAGGCCAAGTCCCGAGTTCTGCAGCGGATCCGCCATGAACTGGGCGATTTGTTGGAACGATGAATGGAGAATGCAGAATGCAGAATGATGAATGCAGAATGATGAATGCAGAATGATGAACGGAAAGTCCGTGGCCAATTCATTCTGCATTCTGCATTCATCATTCAAAGTGGTGTCAGGCTCCCCCGTTGTTCTTGTAGAGGGACGATGCCCGAACGAAAAACAGGGGGAATCATTAGATGTCAAGTGCAGATTGCCCGAGCCACGACGAGCTTTGGGCCTATATGGTCGGCCGGGTCGGAGAGGATGCGGTCGAGGCCGTTTCGGTTCACGTGGATGCGTGCCCGGATTGCCGGCTAACACTGGGGGACATCGAGGATGCCGAGGACACGCTGGTTGCCCAATTGCGCCAGCCGGCGGACGACCCATATCGGGAGGAGTCGCAGTGCCGGCAGTTGGTGCTCGAGCTGGAGGCCGTTGCCGGTGAGTCTGCCGACCCCGCCGATACACCGCTTGAACCGGGCCACCTGGGCGAGTACGAGCTGCTTGAGGAGCTCGGCCGCGGCGCCATGGGCACGGTCTTCAAAGCCCTGCACACCAAACTCGGCCGCACCGTGGCGCTTAAGGTGCTGCCGAAGGGGCGGACGGCCAACCGGCGCGCGGTGGCCCGGTTCGAGCGTGAGATGAAGATCGTCGGCGCCCTGGACCATCCGAATATCGTCCGCGCCTACGACGCCCGTGAGGTCGACGGCACGCGAATGCTGGTGATGGAGTACATCCAGGGGCTGAATCTGTCCGAGCTGGTACGGCGGGCCGGACCGTTACCGATTGCCGGGGCCTGTGAGTTGATCCGCCAGGCGGCCGTGGGCCTGCAATGCGCCTATGAAAACGGGCTGGTCCACCGCGACGTGAAGCCGTCGAACCTGATGCTGACCGCCGACGGACAGGTCAAGGTTCTCGACATGGGCCTGGCCCGGATCGCCGAGGGGGGGCCGGCCGGAGAGGAGATGACCGACAGCGGTCAGGCGATGGGCACGGCCGACTACATGGCCCCCGAGCAGGCCTCCGACAGTCACACGGCCGACATTCGTGCCGACGTCTACAGCCTCGGCTGCACACTTTACAAACTGCTTACCGGTCAGGCCCCGTTCGGCGATCCGAAGTACCGCAGCACGTTCGAGAAGATGACGGCGCACGTCCGCGAATCGGTTCCGCCGATCCGGTCGCTGCGTAGCGACCTTCCCGAGGAACTGGAAAAGTTGATCGACCGCATGCTGGCGAAAGTGCCCTCTGCGCGGTTCTCCACGCCGGAGGAAGTCGTCGAGGCGATCGCTCCCTTCACGGCCGGCTGCGATTTGCCGGGTCTACTGAGGGAGGCCGAGCAACGGAGCATTTCCCCAGCGAAGGCGAAGAAGCGCCCTGCCGCCGCGGACGCGCCGCACGATTCGGCCCGGGGTCGCACCCAAGCGGCGCAGCGGCCCGAACGTCCATCCACGCCCCTTCCCATCGGCCGGCGGCGAAAACTGCTGGCCGTGGCGGTGGGCCTGATGTTGCTGGTCGTGGGCACGGGGCTTGCCTTTCAGATCGTCGTTCGGATCAAGAACAAGGACGGCACCGAAAGGGTCATCACCGTGCCCGAGGGCAGTGACTTTACGATCACGCCGTCGAAACAGGGCGAAAAGCCGGGCGTAGGGAAGCCCTCGACTTCCGCTCCCACGCTCTTGGCCACGCTTCGACACACCGACAATGTCACGTTTGTTGCCTTCTCCCACGACGGGAAGATGCTGGCTACGGCCAGTCACGACCGCACGGTGATGCTCTGGGACACGAAGACTCTTGCACGTCTGGCCGTGCTTGGCGGGCATCCTGGCCAGGTAACGCGGGTGGCATTCTCTCCCGACGGAAAGGTGTTGGCCACAGGCACTCCCAACGGTATCGTCAGCCTGTGGGACCGCCGTGGCCGGGAGCCCATAGCAACGCTTAAAGCACACGTGCAGAGGCTCCCCGCGGCACCGGCCTGGGCGGCCATCAGTCTGGCCTTCCTGCCCGACGGAAACACGCTGGTGTCGGGAGGCCAGGACGGCACGGTCAAGCTCTGGGACGTGCAGACGCATCAGCTTCGGGCAACGTTCAAAGGGCACTCCGGACCGATTCAGGACATCGCGCTGACGCCCGACGGCAAATTGCTGGCCTCGGCGAGCTATGACCGGACCGCGAAGCTGTGGGACGTGTCGACAGGTGAACTGCAAGCAACACTCGTGGGACATCCCGCCGGACTCAAAGACCTCGCGTTCTCGCCGGACGGAAAGACGCTGGCCTCGTCCGATGACCGCGGGACGTGTATCCTCTGGGACGCTGAAACGGGCCAGCGGCGGGCAACGCTCGAGGGGCATCGCGACAGGGTCCCCTCGCTGGCGTTCTCGCCGGACGGGAAGACGCTGGCCTCCGCCAGCTTCGACAAGACAATCAAGCTCTGGGACGTGGAAACCGGTCGGGAGAGGGCCACGCTGAAGGGACATATCCATTGGGTTCGGCGCGTCGTCTTCTCCCCCGATGGAACGATCCTGGCCTCTGGCGGCGGAGAATGGCCCCCCGGAGACAAACCGCGTGGTGAGGTCAGACTGTGGGACCCGCGCACAGGGCGGGAACTGGCCATCCTGGCCGGCCACACGGAGCAAGTCTGGCGCGTGGCGTTCTCTCCCGACGGAACGAAGTTGGTCTCTTCCGGGTCCGACGACGTCGCCAGGGTTTGGGACCTCCGCGGCCTTGAGGTCGACTCGCCCCCAGCCGACAAGGCGAAGCCCAACGGAAACGAGTCGGGCCGATAAGGAGAAGACAAGGGCGAGACCAACCGTGAAAAAGAAGCCTCGACTTGCCTGGATCCTCGTCGTCTCTGGCATGATCTACATCCTAGCCGCGCCGGGATTCGGTTTCTACATCCTCTACCAGAATCCTCCGAGAGATTATTGGTGTCCTGCTCTCAGTGGTTTGACCGCTCGGGCGTCGGCACAACTCTTCCTCGGCGCCATCCTGTGTGGCCTTGGAGTTTGGGTGGCCGTCCGTCACCGAAAACGGAGAGATAACGTGCGTCAAGGCAACGCTACCGACTGACTGAAGCACGCCCGTTCAGACCTCCACGCCCGGCCGCTGGGTAGCTAGCTCCATGATCCGCTGCTCGGTGGCCTCTTCCCGGCCGAGTTGGCCCGTCATGTGGCCCTCGCAGAGGACCAGGATGCGGTTGCAGAGGGTGAGCAGCTCGCTGGAGGTGACGATGATGCCCAGCCCGTCGCGGCAGAGCCGGTCTATGTCGTCCAGACGGGCAAAGGCCAAGACACACTCACGCCGGCGGAGTTTTCCAAGCGATACGGCTGGAAGAACGATCCGCAGAAAGTGGGGAAGGGAATGATGAATGATGAATGATGAATAACGAATTGTGAAGCGGCCCACCATGCGGCAATCAGCCTCAGTCGGATTGCTGTGGGCCACGGGCCTTGGCGAAAAGGCCGGGTAGCGGGAGCTCGAATCCGGGGAGCACCTCGCCGCCGGAAAGGGAGTCTTGCTTGCCGAGCTCGACGCATTGGTCTTCCGCCCTGTAGGCTTTGGCAGTTCGCGTGCGGGGATCGACGTACCAGACCAGCCGCACTCCGGCGCTGAAGTAGTCGTGAAGCTTGCGCTGCATTTCGGCTTCGGTGTTGCCCGGCGAGAGGACCTCCACCGCCAGATCCGGGGCCAGGGCTGGAACCGGCTCGCTAGGAAGCTGCCGATTGGGAAGCTTATCCCAATTGATGAAGCAGACATCGGGTATCCGCACCTGGTTGGGCAGGATTCTCAGTGGCCCGTCTGCTCCAAGGACAATTCCGAGGTCCTCTACTTGCAGGAACAGTTTAAGAAGATGGGCAATCTCGATAGCCAGCAGCGACTCATAACACCCCATGGTTTTCTCCACGAGAATTCCATCGATCAATTCGCAAATCCGATTTGTGCGAGACTTTGACCGAAGGACGTCTTCTTCGGTCGCCATGCCCGGCGGGGGATACATGCGAATCCGCTCCAAAGGGATTGCTCCCAGGTGCGTGAGCATGTCGGCGGCCGTCCAATCGGTCGGAAGGACAGTTGATAAGACAGTGGCCATCGGAGATTCCCTGAAAAGGTGTTGGTTGACGTTTGAGCTTAAACTGATTATACGATCTGCGGTCGAATCTCGCCACCCCGCGGAACCGCCTATACTTCCACGCCCGGCCGCTGGGTGGCCAGCTCCATGATCCGCTGCTCGGTGGCCTCTTCTCGGCTGAGTTGGCCCGTCACGTGGCCCTCGCAGAGGACCAGGATGCGGTCGCAGAGGGTCAGCAGCTCGGGCAGCTCGCTGGAGGTGACGATGATGCCCAGCCCGTCGCGGCAGAGCCGGTCCATCAGGCGGTAGAGCTCGGCCTTGGCGCCCACGTCGATGCCGCGGGTGGGATCGTCCAGCAGGAGGACCTTCGGCGCGGTCAACAGCCAGCGGCCCACGATCGACTTTTGCTGGTTGCCGCCGCTGAGGCTGGTGATGGGGGTGTTTACGCCGGCCGACTTCACGTCGAGTTGCCGGATGGACCGCTGGGTCACGGCGTGCTCGCGTCGAGAGCGGATCAGGCCGGCCGTGGTAAGCTCCCGGAGGATGCACACACTGATGTTGCGGCCCAGGTCGAGGTTGGGGAAGATCCCCAGCCGCTTGCGGTCCTCGGTGACCAGGGCCATGCCGGCCCGCATGGCCTCGGCCGGGTGGCGGAAAGATACCTTGCGCCCGTCCAGGTGGATCTCGCCTTGGGGCGTCTGGGGACTGGAGCCGAAGAGGCACTCCAACAGTTCGGTGCGTCCGGCGCCCATCAGGCCGGCCAGGCCCAGGATCTCCCCGCGGCGAAGCGTGAAGTTGATCTCCCGAAGCTGCCACTTTCGCGCATGGCCGGGCCGGGGCAGTGAAAGGTTGTTTACCGCGAGCACCACGTCGCCGGCCGGCCGTGGCCGGCCCAGGTCGGTCTCCTCGATCTCGCGGCCGACCATCAGGTGGGTGATTTCACGCGGATTTGTCTCGGCCCGGGCGACGGTCCTGACGAGTTGACCGTCGCGCAACACGGTGATCCGATCGGCCAGCCGGAAGACCTCGTCGAGCTTGTGCGAGATGTAGGCGATGGTTACACCCCGGGCCCGCAGCCGCCGCATCACGCGAAACAGCCGGGCGACCTCGGCCTCGGTCAGGGCGCTGGTGGGCTCGTCCATGATGAGGATTTCGGCGTCCAGCGAGAGGGCCTTGGCGATTTCCACAAGCTGCTGGTCGCCCACCCGCAGCTCGCGCACCAATTGGCGGGGATGGATCTCGCATTCAAGCTGGCTGAGCAACTCTCCGGCGGCGGCGGCCATGGCCCGATCGTCGAGCAGCCCCAGGCGGGTCAGCTTCTCGCGGCCGAGGAAGATGTTGGCGGCGGCCGAGAGTTCGTCGACCAGGTTGAGCTCCTGGTGGATGATGCTGATTCCGGCTCGCTCGGCGTGGGTGGTGTCGCGGAAGCGGATCGGCCGGCCGCGCAGCAGCAGGTCTCCCTCGTAGTCGGTGATCACGCCCGAGAGACACCGCACCAGCGTGCTCTTGCCGGCGCCGTTCTCGCCTACGATGGCGTGCAACTCTCCGGGCGAGACGTCGACCGACACGTCGCGCAGCGCGACCACGCCGGGAAAGCGCTTGCTCACCTGCCGGAAGGAGATTAGCGGAGGATCGGGCATCGGACTGCGATCGTCTTGACTGGCTGCTGGGCGGAACACAGAAAAACGGCCGCGGCGGCGGGGCCACCACGGCCGATAGGATAACCGATCGATTGGCACGGGTAAATGGCTCAGTCCAGGTGGTAAACCTCCCGGATCTTCTTCCATTGCTCGCCTTCGGGCGTGCCGGGCAGCCGGATCTGGCAGGGGTCGGTGAGCTTCCACCATTCCTGCATGGCCTTGTTTTTGGCCATCCTGGCCATGTCGGCCTTGAAGTCGTCGCCGGCGTACTCGAAGTAGGAGAAGAGATAGAGTTCGCCGTCCAACTCGGTCTCGTAGATCGAGTAGTTCTGGATGTTTGACTCCTTGATCGTCTTGTTGATCGGCCCCCAGGGATGGGCGTGCAACATGTCGTAGACGATTTGTTTTTCCCGCTTCAGCCCGATCACCTGGCCGAAACGCTGCGGCTCCCTCTTGGGCTTACTGGCCTTGGACGACGCCTTGGAGGCCTTAACCTCGGCCGCCCGTGCCGTGGGGGGCTGGACCAGGGGGCTGCCGCTTCTGGCGGCTTCGCTGCACGCGTAGCCGATCACTACGCCCACGAGAATCGCCGCCAGGATGACGGCTGTCCGAGAGTACTTGCTATTCATCACGTTGCTCCTTCTGTTTTGGAACGAGGCGAGCGGTGGTTTCTCTCAGCGTCAACACAGTGGCACCGGCGTCCCGCCGGTGAGACAAAACTCATGACAACGCTTTTACTCATGCGTCACCGGCGAGACGCCGGTGCCACGAGCCGACGCATGCAGACGACTAGACGAATCCACGCGCGACCCGCCGCCAACGTTCGGGCGATTGCGCGGACGGCCGATCTTCTTTATTTTGCCAGACGCGGGGCGCATGTCAAGAAAGCGCGGGTGGGCAACCTGTTCCGGTTGTATCGGATGGGAGGTGCGCTGAGCGGTCTCAACCCCGGCGCACGGGCCACCGCGGTCGGTAACTTCGGGCGTGGACTTGCCGAGGTGGGTTTATTCTTGAGGCGTGGTCGTGGCGGGCGGGGCCTCGTCGCCGGAGGTCGGGCTACAGCCGACTACCGCCGAGAGGCTGAATACGACCAGGCAGCAGACAAGCAAGATCTTTCGCAGCATGGAGATCCCTTTCAAGTTCAATCTGGACTTTTGCAAAACGCAGATTCGAACTCCCCTCTCCCTCTGGGAGAGGGGCAGGGGGTGAGGGCATAGAAAAGACGCGAAAGCAAGGAAAGGCGTTTCTCGGTGAATCGCCCTCACCCTAACCATCTCCCAGAGGGAGAAGGGACCAATTTGCAAAAGTCCAGTTCAATCACGGATACCTGTAACCTTCTATTATAGGCCCCGCCCCGGACGGCCACAAGAGGGGGGCCTGCGGAAAAGGGGAGAGGTCCAATTTGTCCCCAACGGCCCGCAGGATGATTCGCAGAAATCAGACCTGTCCCGTTTTTGGCACGCGCTCAACTTGCACGCGGGGAAAACCGATTCTGTTCTTTAGACCCCTCGCGCAGAGCCTCTTTTCCCGCGCTTGATCGGATGACCCAGACGAAGTCGAAATCGAGGACCGGCGCCGGCCGTGCGCGCCGCGGGGGCCAGGATGAACTACCCCAGCGGGTACGGCAGTGGGAACTGGTTTCACTGGCTGCCGAGGGCTCCCTGGCCCGAGTCTACCGGGCCCGACCCGCCGGCTCTGCGGCCGACCGTCCCGCCCCTTATGCGCTGAAGATGCTGCAGCCGCACCGGCAGCGCGATCGGCGGGCCGTGGCGTTGTTGCAGCGCGAGGCCCAGGTGGGTCGGAGCATCTCGCACCCCCACCTGGTCTCGATCCTGCAGGCCAGCCTCGGCCGGCCGCCGCAGTTCGTGGTGATGCCCTGGCTCGACGGCTCGACACTCCGGGCGCAACTCGACGCCGGCCTGGGTATGGACCTGCCCGTGACGTTGTGGATTGCCCGGCAGGTGGCCGAGGCGCTGGAGGCGTTGCACGCGTCGGGTTGGATGCACGGCGACGTGAAGCCGGGCAACGTCTTGATTTCGCCGCAGGGCCACGCCACGCTGTTGGACCTGGGCTTTGCGCGGCGCAGGGACGAGACCGGCTCGGCGGTAGACCGGTGGCTTACGGGGACGTGCAACTACATGGCCCCGGAGCTGATCACGTCGGCGCTGCGGGCAGACATTCGCAGCGACGTCTACAGTTTGGGCGTTCTGCTGTTCGAGTTGCTGGCCGGCCGCTTACCGTTCAGCGGCGACAGCCTGGCCGAGCTGGCCGAGCAGCACCGGCAGACCCGGCCGCCG
>SDBV01004141.1_pt1 | contig 21029 bp, 23 predicted proteins | sample 2277081 | NCBI WGS metagenome assembly SDBV01 (sample SAMN10402039, study PRJNA504765) | marine sediment metagenome | isolation source: marine sediment core GS10_PC15, 223 cmbsf | place: Arctic Ocean: Southern Knipovich Ridge | collected 2010 | reverse complement strand
TCCTTCCATATTTCTTCTGCTGTAGTATTTTTATGTATCTCCGGATTTGCAGGATTTGTAAACTGCTGAGGAATATATGAATTGTTTGTTTGTACTGCTAACCGTTCTGCTTCATCCACAGCTCCCTGCATTCCCATATGTCCTGGAGTTAATTTAATTTCTGCTCCGAACAATTTTAATAAATTTCTCCGCTCTATACTCATGGAATCCGGCATAGTTAAAATAAGTTTATACCCTCTTGCAGCGCATACAAATGCAAGTCCGATTCCTGTATTTCCACTTGTAGGTTCAATAATTACCGTATTTTTATTTATGAGCCCTTTTTCTTCGGCTTTTTCAATCATCGCTTTTCCGATTCTATCTTTTACAGACGAACATGGATTAAAAAACTCAAGTTTACCTATCACTTCCGCATTGCATTCGGAAGTGATTTTATTCAACCGCACCATAGGTGTGTTCCCTACTAATTTTGTAATATCATCTGCAATATTCATATAATTTCCTTATTTAAATATTTATAAAAATTAAATACTGTATGTTATCTGTTGTTTCTGTTTTCGGAACATTAATTCATTTATACTTATATTAAGTTCTTCTACTAAAGTATATTTTATAGCTTCCCAGAAGAATGAAAGAGCATTGTCCAATTTATGAGAAGGAACAATTTCCAGATTACCTTCAAGACATTCTAAAACATTCAGAACATTAATCTGTTCCGGATGTTTTGCAAGTGAGTATCCGCCCTGATTTCCTCTATAGCTTTTAACAAATCCCGCTTTCTTCAAAATTACTAAAAGCTGTTCAAGATAATGCTGAGGTATATTATTATTGTTAGCAATTTCTTTTATCTGTATATGCCCCTTATTAAAATTTGTTGCAAGTTCAAATACTGCTAATAAACCATATAATCCTTTTGTAGAAACTGTAAACATAACTTCTCCATCTATATCAATATACTTAAGTAATAATAATCACCATGCATACACCTGTCAATAAAATCACATTTATAGCAAAGCAAAATATAATTTATTTGTTTTTTATTTTTAATCTAAAAAACACCCAGATAAAATTAAAACTTATAAAAATAAATAAAAATGCATACAAGCTTAAAGGCCTGCCATGGCTTCCCTCAATTATTGATAACAAGAGCCCTAATATTGCGCATCCGGACCAGATAACTTTGAGGTTTAACATGGCTTTAAAAGTCTTTACATCACTATTTCGCCCTAAAAATGATTCTATACCTATTGCAAAAAGTACCGCCGCTATTAATCTGGCAGTAACAGTATCTACGACCTGCCATCCGATTAATTTAAGAAAAATATCCGGAATAAACATTAAGGGGACTGCTACAAAAACATCTGCAATAAAATGAATTATAAACCAGAATGAAAGCCATTTTAAAGTTTTATCTGCATTATCCATATTTCCTCCTAAATATAAATTTCTTATATATAATACTCTATTACAATTTCCCTTTGTTTCAAATTATTATATATTTGCTCTACTATATTTTCTACTGTAGATTCATCATTGATATTTATATCTGCATTAGAATTTATTATTTCGCTTTTACATATATTAATAACCAGTATTTCATTAGGCTTGTTTAGTAATTTTAATTTTTGTATTTCATAATCATCCAGATTTTGTATTGTAGTAATAAAAATCTGCCCGGAATCTGTTAGTATGTGTGCAAGCTCACCAATCCTTGTTATATAATCGAGCCTTTCTTTATAGCTAAAATCAATATCAGACCCGATGCCATGCATTATACTATTAATTCCGAGATAATAAACAATGGAATTATTTTTAAACAGATATTTTTCTAAAGACTTTGCAGTTTCATTTATTTTTTCCTGCAAACCATCGTCTATAAATGTTAGTACTATAAATTTAGATTTGTGTTTATAAGTTTTGAGTCTTTCGGCTTGGGTAATTTCACTTTTCTCCCAATATGCTTCCCGGGCATTTATATGGTTCTCCAGCGAAGATTGATACACTGGTGTATTCTCCAATATTATACCTGCAGCTGCAATCTCATAATCATCAACAATAACAAATCTTCCTGTAAACTTATTATCCACAGATCTGTCAAATGCGATTGGTCTGGAAGTTTCAAATATACATTCTGCAATATCATGCCTGTCTACCTGTTGTTTATTATTAACTGAATCTAGTTCTGATGCATCTATAACACAGTTCACATTTAATAGTTTTACAGGTTCCTGTCTTCCTCCAATCTTAAGTTTATACGATTTTGATTTAATTAATGGAGCCTTTCCCATCCAGAAAATATTAGCTTTAAAAGCAGTTCCAATTTCAGGTTTTTTATCACTAACCTTTACCATAAGCTCACCGGGATTTATATAAATCTGCTCATTTAAAGTAAACCCGACAGCCTGCCCTGCAAAAACTTCTGTCTGCGCTTCTGCATTGAATGCTTCGATGGTTTTAATACGGGACTTTTTTTCCGACGGAAGAAAAACTACTTCTTCTCCCAATTTAACAGAACCGCTATCGATTGTCCCTGCGATAATTCTTCTATCATCATCTTTTCCTGTAAACTTATAAATGTCTTGAACAGGAAATCTAAAAGAATATTTTTTATCTGTCAAATCATTTTTAAAATTGTCCAGCTGTTCTAACACACTATAACCTTTGTACCACAACAAATTTTTAGAAGGCTCTGCTATGTTATCACCTTTCATCGCGCTCACAGGAATAAATGAAACCGGCTCAAGATTTAATTTGTTTAAGAACTCTGTATATTCAGTTTTAACCTGCTTAAATATTTTCTCATCAAAATCGATTAAATCCATTTTATTTACAATTACAGAAAACTGCTTAATACCAAGCATAGAAATTAAATACCCATGACGTTTTGAGTTTTCCTTAACACCTTCCTTTGCGTCTATAACTATAAATGCGGTTTCTGCTCTGGCAGCACCCGTTACCATATTCTTTAAAAATTCTATATGTCCCGGAGCATCAATAACAATATAGTCTCTTTTTTCAGTTTTAAAAAAACAGCGCGCCATATCTATAGTAATCCCCTGAGACTGTTCAACCTTAAGGGCATCCAGTAAAAATGCATACTCAAATGGTTTCGCATTTTTTTCACAATTTTTTCTAACTTGATCTAGTTTGCCTTCCGGAAGAGAATTTGTATCTGAAAGCAATCTTCCAATTACAGTACTTTTCCCATGGTCGACGTGACCGACAAAAACAATATTCAGCTGTTCCTTATTCATATATCGACTCCAATCTTATTTCTAAAAACACTTACATATAACCATCACGTCTTAATTCTTCTAAAGTACCGCCGTCATCTTTATCCTGTGCCCGCCCTGATCTTTCAGCTATATTAGAAAATTTACCTGTTTTTAATTCTTCTATTATTTCTTCTACAGAATTAGCAGTGGAATCCACTGGTGTAGTACAAGGATAACATCCGAGAGATCTGTAGCGCTTTCCATTACCATTATTAAAGTAAAGTGAAACTACTGGTATTTTTTCTCTTTCAATATATTCCCAGATATTTAATTCTGTCCAATCCAGTAAAGGGTGAATTCTAACATGAGTACCAGGTGCAAAATCTGTTTTATACTGGTTAAAAAGTTCAGGAGGCTGATCACCAACATCCCAGTCATTTTGCTTGTCTCTTGGAGAGAAATATCTTTCCTTTGACCTGCTTCCTTCTTCATCTGCCCGAACACCAACAATAACACCAGTATAGGCTTCCTTATTCTCATCGATAATATATTTACCGGCATCATGATCCATCTTATACCTTTTCCACTCACCGGAAAGTGTATGCTTTAAAGCTTCGCTCTTTAAATTTTTACAGCATACAAGTCTGCTCACTTTACCGTCCGGGAATGTTTCTTTATCCTGTAATGCAGAAGTATTCTCTCCGTAAATCATATTTAAACACCATTTAAGTGCAAGCTTGTCTCTGTACTCTATCATTTCCGGTATTTTAAAATGTGTATCTATATGTACAAGAGGAAATGGCACATGAGAAAAAAAGGCTTTTCTTGCAAGCCATAATAGAACAGTACTGTCCTTTCCAATTGACCATAGCATACAGAGGTTTTTAAACTCTCTATAAGCTTCTCTTAATATATGAACACCATGCGCTTCCAATTTACTTAAATGATCCATTATGCTATTCCTTTGCTCTTACCCGTTTTCCATTTTTAAAATGAAGGCCGCATTCTTTACTTTCCGGTTCTTCCCACCACCATCTGCCAGATCTAAAGTCTTCGCCCTTTTTTACTGCCCTGGTGCATGAAACACAGCCTATGCTTGGATATCCAAAATCATTTAGCCTGTTATACGGCACATTATTTTCATGTATATAATTCCATACATCTTTTTCCGACCAGTCGGCAATAGGATTTATTTTAACCAACTTGTTATTTTCGTCCCATTCAATTTTAGAAATACCCGCTCTTGTTACAGACTGTTCTGCTCTTAAACCGCATATCCATGCATCAAGTTTACTTAACATCCTTTTTAACGGTTCCAGCTTTCTTAAAGCACAGCACATTTTTCTTTTTTCGAGGCTTTCATAAAAAAGATTAGGCCCATATTCACTTACCATATTCTCTATTGCCGTATTCTCCGGAAACAGTATTTCATAATGAATATCATACTTCTGCATAGTATTTAAGATTGCATCATATGTTTCCTGATGTAGTCTGCCTGTATCAATTGTAAATATTCTTGCAGATTTATCCGCTTTTATTATTAAATCGGTTAACACCTGATCTTCTGCATTTAGACTGGAAGCAAGTGCAATTCTAAATTCCTTTAATGCCCAGTTTATTATCTCTAAAGCTGTCATGTTCTTTACAATGCTTTCATATTTTTTTATATTTTCTTCCACCTGCTACTCCTGAAATACTAATTTCGTTTTATCTCACAAATTTTTTGTTCATAATCTTTCAATCCGGTTATTATAGGATTACTGCTGCAAACAGGACATTTTGGATTTCTTTTAACTTTTACAGTACGAAAATTCATATTAAAAGCATTAAAAATCAGCAGCCTATTAATTAACAACTCGCCTTTCCCTAAAAAATATTTTAATACTTCGCTTGCTTGAATTGTTCCAAGCATACCTGCAACAGAACCAAGTACACCTGCCTGAGCACAGGAAGGAACCGCATCTTTAGGAGGCGGTTCTAAAAATACACAGCGGTAACATGCATTACCCGGTGTATAGGTCATAGTCTGACCGTCAAACCTTAATATACCGCCATGAGAAAATGGTTTGCCTGCAATTACACAAGCATCATTTATTAAGAATTTTGCAGGGAAATTATCCGTTCCATCAATAATAAAATCATATTCATTAATTACTTCTAAAATATTATCTGCTACAAGTCGTTTATTATAGGTTACAACATTTACATCCGGATTTATCTGTTCTATTTTTTCTTTTGCAGATTGAACTTTTGGCTTGTCTATGTCCGAAGTAAAATGAATTACCTGTCTCTGAAGGTTAGTGAGGTCTACAACATCCCCGTCTACAATTCCTATTGTACCAACACCTGCTGCTGCAAGGTATAGTGCAGCAGGCGCTCCAAGCCCTCCGGCCCCTATTATTAACACCTTTGAATTTAGCAACTTTTCCTGGCCTTCACCGCCAACTTCTTTTAAAATTATATTTCTACTGTATCGTTCAATTTGTTTTTCTGTTAACATTGCAGATTCCTCCTTTATGATCCCGGTTGTTTTTATCCACGTTTTTATAGCAATTTAGATTTGTGGCTTTTACCGGATCCTCCACCCATAAAATAAATAAACTCTATCTTATCTCCTTCTTTAACATTTGTTTTTGGGAAATTCTCTCTATCTAGAAATTCCTCATTTAATTCTACTGATACCATTTCCGGCATTTTAACTTTTTTTATTTCGAGTAAATCACTAATTGTGAGTTGTTGTTTTTCTATGGTTTCTTTGGTACCATTAATTGTTACTACCATTTTCCTTCTCCTCTTATCAACTATCTCTATTGACTTAATTGACTATAAGATAATGAAAAACTATAAACGTGTCAATATGTTTATTAAAAATTTTATTTGTGATGTATACTTTTGAACTATTTATAATAGTAATTCCTGGAAGAATGGTATAAATTTACTTACAAATGAAAAAAAATTATATCTTAATATTATTTATTTCCTTACTTTTCTTAATATTATCATGTGAAGGAACTGCAGTTGTATCTGCTGCTAGTTTTTCACAAGACTATTTGAGTGGAATATATAGCGATGTAATTATTACCTATAGTATTATAAATATCGGTTCAACAACTATTGATAACTGGGTATTTAATTTTGAATTATTATTAGTTAACGGTACTATTCTTACCACTACTATCATTGGCCCGGACCTTTATGAAGATGAGGAATTTCATTCAACAATAATAGTTTATACAGGTGGAATAGAAGCATTAAATTTGGATTATGATCTTGATTATTAAATATACAGCTACAGAAAGCATCTAAAAACAAACCAGGCGACAACTACCTTGACACCTTCCGGTTAAATTTTCCGAATTTTCAGTGTTTTCCATGGTGAAAAAAAAACCCGATATTAAACTTGCACCCATAATAGTTCCAATATATTATTTTTTCTATTATAGTCTTTCTATGAAATACGAATTAGATACAATACCAGTCTGGGATGCATATAAAGCAGATACTGAATGTTCATTATGTTTCCTCAAAGATAAAATGGAAAAATATTATTTAAAATACTATCTGGGTAATTCTGTCATGACTCCGGAAATTCGTATTCAGGTAAATGAAACAGGATTCTGCCCAATGCATTTAAAGCTTTTAAACAGCGGCGAGAATTCTCTAGGCTTAAGCCTGATGATGCACACATATACTATGGAATTAAAAAATAAACTCATCAAAGATTATTCTAAACTTACTAAATCTAAAGGTAATTTAAAAAAGAATATACTCGATTTTAAAGGTACTATTGAAAAAAGAATAAGCGGATGCCTTATCTGCAATAATATGGAACAAACTTTAAGGCGATATGCATACACAATAATTTATTTGCGGGATAAGGATAAGGATTTTAATGATGCTTTTGATTCTTCCAAGGGTTTCTGTTTCCATCACTTTGCAATGATTTTGGATGTAGCATCCGAGGTAATTCCCAAAAAACAAGTATCTGATTTAATAAACATTTTAATTCCAATTCAGGAAAAAAATATTAAAAGAATTGAAGATGAGCTTTATTGGTATATTCAGAAATATGATTATAGAAACACAGACAAGCCCTGGGGAAATTCTAAAGATGCAATTCCAAGAATCATGCAGAAATTAACAGGCTATCTGTTTTAGTATTTATTCATTTAATATCAAATCAATCATCGTATCTATATCTGTTGTTGGTAGCTTGCATGAAAAGTTTCTACATACATAGGCTGTTGCACTATTATCAATAGCTTTATAGTACTGAGTAAATGGAGCAAGTTCGGATAATTTACTACCATTTATAGGCTTAAACAGAATAACCTTGTTTGGAATGTATAAACCTGATACGGTATTTATCATATCCTGAGTATCCTGCATATCTGGATCTCCAACTATCACTATTTCTATAGGAGAACTCATATTAAAATTAAGGGATGCTAACATCATAGTATGAGCTGCAGGATACTCTGAAATCAATCCGGAAAAACCATGTTCAAGTTTTTCTGCTGCATTCTGATATTCCAAACTGCCTGTAAGATGTGAAAGAAATAATAAGTTGTTTAACATAATGGAATTCCCTGAAGGAATAGCATTATCAAAACTCTTTTTTTCTCTTATCAGCAGTTCTTCTCCATTTTCCGGGGTAAAGAAAAATGTTCCATCTGTATCTGAAAAATTATCCAGTGTATATTTATTCAGATTCATGGCTGCCTCTAAATATTTAGAATTAAAATCTGCCTGATAAAGTTCTATTAGCCCATAGCTTAAGAACGAATAATCATCAAGATTTGCCTGAATACCTGCTTGTCCATTACGGTAAGTATGAAACAAACTTCCATCCTCATTAAGCATTTCATTTAGAAAAAAGTCAGCAGCATTTTCCGCTATTTTAATATAACTATTATTATTAAAAGCCACACCTGCTTTTGCAAAAGCAGCTATCATCAATCCATTCCAATCTGTTAATATCTTATCATCTTTAATGGGATTTGTTCGTACATTTCTTGCATTAAGGAGTTGTTCTCTTACTTTTTCGTACCAGAGATTTTTTAGATTTATATTACTAATTCCGGATATTTGTTCAGAATTAGAAGTAATATTAGAAAGATATAATATATTATTTCCTGTTGTTTTACCCGATGCTTCATCCTTATAATTACCCTCTAAAGAAATATGAAAAAGATTTATTATATCTGAGGAATCACTACCAAGAACTTCTTCTATTTCTTTATATGTCCATATATAAAACTTTCCTTCTTCTCCTTCTGTATCTGCATCAAGGCTAGTATAGAAACTTCCTTCCGGAGAAAGCATATCTCTGGTAACAAATGTAAATATTTCTTCCGCAGTTTCTTTAAATTCAATTTGAGAAGTTGCCATATATGCTTCTATATATGCAAGTGAAATCATTGCCTGATCGTAAAGCATTTTTTCAAAATGAGGTACATGCCATTCTTTATCCGTAGAATACCTGTGGAACCCAAATCCAACATGGTCGTAGATTCCTCCATTTCTCATATTCTTTAGAGTATTTAGGGCCATGGACAAAGAAAGTTCGTTTCCTGTTCTTTTCCAGTAGCGAATAAGAAAAATAATGTTATGCGCAGATGGAAATTTAGGTGCGGCTCTAAATCCTCCATACTCAGAATCAAAACTATTATTTAGGCCGTTAAATGCATCATCGTATATCCCAGCAGTTAATTCACTAGCCGAAAATGAAACGTCTTCAAATTGTTTTAATGCATTCATAACTAATTCTGCAGAAGAATTTATCTGTTCACGGTTATTTAACCAAGCATCATTTACACTATTAATTAAATCTATAAGACCTATTCTTCCATATTGACTTTTTTTGGGAATATAAGTTCCTGCGAAAAATGGAATTTTTTCAGGTGTCATAATTATATTCAAAGGCCAGCCGCCGCTTCCTGTCATCATCTGAGAAACGTTCATATAAATACTGTCTATATCCGGCCGCTCTTCCCTGTCTACTTTAATTGCTATCATGGAATTATTAATAAGCTCTGCAACTTCTTCATCAGAAAAAGATTCTTCTTCCATTACATGGCACCAATGACATGTTGTGTACCCAATTGAAAGAAAAATGGGCTTATCTTCCATAGAAGCCTTTTCAAATGCTTCTTCTCCCCATGGGTACCAATCTATTGGATTATGAGCATGAAGCAGTAAATAAGGGCTATTTTCATTTATCAATCGGTTTGTATATTTGAATATTTCCTCAGGAACAGTTTTTTTCTCCATATTAGCACTCTCTTCCAGGGTAAATTCAGTTAAGCTTGTATTACTACAGTACATATTGGAAAATATGATTAAAAGAATAATTAGAAATTTATATATTTTAATTACATTCAATATTGAACTTCCACATGTATTAGATATTTAAATAATAATAATTATTATCAATAGAGGCAATTAATATTTATTTTTAATCTATTCCAGATTATTAAGTATCAGATAAACATTAGAATGTCCGTTATTTTTAGCTTCCATTAAAGCAGTACTGCCATAGTACTCTTTAACAGTTGCATCTGCACCTGCTGTTAAAAGAAGGTTTACCATATTTGTAGAACCATTATTAGCTGCAATAATTAAAGCAGTTGTCCCTCTGGACCAGTACTCATGTTTTATTGGTACTATAGCATTTATTTCTGCACCTCTGGTAATTAATAATTTTGCTAATTCATAATTGTCTTTTTCTACTGCAACCATTAAAGGCGTCATTCCTTTTTCATTAACAGCATTTACATCTGCTCCGTCATTTATAAGGCTTTTTACTTTCTCATTATTAAATCTTTCTGCATTTAAAAATAGATCATTATTTAATTCCGGATTAATTTGCAGAGAACTTTCTGCACCAGATTCGATAAGAACATCGACCATATCTGTTTTACCTTGTAACCTTGCAGAATAAATTGCTGTTGTACCTTCCGGCCATTCATTTAAATAAATTCTTGTATCTGCAACTTTTGCATTAACATCTGCACCATGTTCCAACAAAATTTTTAATGTTTCCATATCATTTTTATCTACTACTATCATAACAGGTGTTAAACCATATGCATTTCTCGAGTTCAGGTTCGAGACTGTATTAATTAACAATCGAACCGTTTCCATTTTATTATTTTCTACAGCCCGAACCAACGCGTTTCCCCCATCAGAATCTGCATTTACATCTGCTCCGGCATTAATAAGCAATTTCAGCATTTCTATATTATTATTTATTGATGCGTATTCGAATGCTGTTTTTCCGGAATAGTCCTCCGCATCAATAATAATATCCGGTATTAATATTAAATATGCTGCAATAGTCATATTGTTTCCTATCGCGGCGTGAATTAAAGGGGTTCGTTTATAGTCATCTTCAGCATTAATATCCGCGCCTGCTTCTAAAAAGCTTTTTGTTTCTTCCAGATTATTATTTTTAATGGAATCAATAAATTCCAGATTAAGATTAGACTGCTTTTCGAGAGCTTCTTTATTATCGCAATTTATAAAAAGAAAAAAAATTATTAAAACAGCAGCTGATTTAATCAAAAAATTGTCCTTATAACAAATACTAAAAACTTTGATATTATTAAAGAGTACATTATTTTCTTATAGTAGTAAAGAATAAAATTGCAGCCTTATTATTCAAAATCTATGTTCATTAACCATTCACGGTTATCTGAATACCATTTTAAAGTCCGCTCAAGTCCATCAAGAAAAGAAACTTCCGGTTTCCAGCTAAGCAGTCTCTCTGCTTTATCTATATTCGCCCATGTTTTCATCATATCTGACTTATTAAAAGGCCTGTTATCAATTTTAGCTTTTTTCCCCATTAATTTTTCAATTTTTTCAATTACATAGTTTATTGAAATAGGATTTTTACCGCCGCCAAGATTGATTATTTCATAACCAAAATTTTCAACAGCTTTGATTGTACCTTTTGCAATATCATCCACATAAGTAAAATCTCTCGACTGTTCACCATCTCCAAAAAGAATAATCGGCTTATCCTCATCTATCCATTTAATAAACCTAAAAATACTCATATCGGGCCTCCCGGCAGGGCCGTATACTGTAAAATACCTTACGATAGAAATATCAAAATCGTATAAAAAATGATAAGTATAACACATCACTTCTGCTGCCTTTTTAGAAGCTGCATATGGAGAAATCGGCTCATTTACAGGCAGGCTTTCATTAAACGGCATTTTCTGTCCGGCATAAAGAGACGAGGTTGATGCAAGAACCATTTTTTTGATATCATACTTTTTCATCAGCTCCAAAATGTTTAAAGTACCAATAGCATTTGTAGTCATATAAATGTTCGGATTTTCCATGCTGTATCTTACACCTGCACGTGCTGCCAAATTCACTATTGCTGTTAATTGATTATTAACAAATATCTTTTCCAGGTTGTTTTTATCTTCTATATCTATTTCATAAAACTCAAATAAATCATATTTTTTTAATATTTCAAGGCGGTATTTTTTTATACTCACATCATAGTAGTCATTCATATTATCAATACCAATAACACTTTTGCCGCTTTCAAGTAATAATTCACAAGTTTTCGATCCTATAAATCCGGCAGCTCCTGTTACAATCAGTTTCTCCATTTCTACTCCTCTTCTTTTAATCATCAAGCATCTGCTTTGCATTATAAGAACTTCTTACAAACGGGCCGGAAGCAACTGTCCTTATACCCATTTTAACTGCAACGCTCTTAAAGTATTCAAATTCTTTAGGATGATAATACTTAATAACATCATGATGCTCTTTTGAAGGAGCAAGGTACTGTCCAATAGTAATAAAATCACACCCGGTCTTTTTTAAATCAAATAATACATTAATAATCTGTTCATCCTTTTCACCCAATCCAAGCATTATACCGGATTTGGTAAAAATAGAACTATCCATTTGTTTTATTTTTTTAAGCAATTCCAATGAACGCTTATAAACTGCATTTGGCCGGACAGAAGGATAAAGCACAGGAACAGTCTCTACATTATGATTTATAACATCCGGTCTCGCATCCATAACCGTTTTTAATGAAGATTCGCTACCCAGAAAATCAGGAATTAGTACTTCAATAGTTACAACATCAGCTACAACATCAGCTACAGCACCTGAATTTTTCTTAATTGCATTTATTACTTTGGCAAAATGAGCTGCTCCTCCGTCCGGAAGATCATCCCTTGTAACAGATGTAATTACAATATGTTTTATGCCTAATTTTTTTACTGCGACAGCTATGTTTTCCGGTTCCCCGGGATTTACATTTTCTGCAGCTCCCTTCTTTATATTACAGAAAGTACAGTTCCTTGTACAGACTTTTCCCAGTATGATAAAAGTAGCAGTTTTTTTATTAAAACATTCAATCCTGTTAGGGCAATTAGCTTCTTCACAAACTGTATTTAAAGCATATTTTTTTAAGATATCCCTTACTTCAAAGGAATCTGAATTATTATTTATTTTTATTTTTAACCACTCAGGTTTTCTTAAATTCTGCATACTACTCCAACTAAAATTACATTATACATATAGTTTTCCTTTTATGAAATAAGCCGCTTTTTAAGGTTTCTTACTGCAAGAAAACCAAATACAATAATAAAAACAATAATATAAAGTACGTCTATAAGCAGATTAACATTAAAAGAATTAAAACAAAGCGCTCTTACTATCCTTGCAACATGTGTTAATGGAAAAATCTCTGCTATTGTCTGCATAAAATCCGGAAGATTTGTTAGCGGGAAAACAATTCCGGAGAAAAAAAACATAGGTGTAAGCAGGCCCGTAAAGTAAAAATTGAAATGATTTATATTCTTCACAAAAGAAGTGATAAACAGAGAAAGAGCAGCAAACATAAATGCAGTAAAAAAGCCGACTATCGGAGAAAACACAGCCATGGGAGAAGGGATAAATCCGAATAATGAAATTACAATTAATACTGCGAATGAGTAAAACACTCCCTTTGTACCTGCAAAAAACATTTCACCTATTAAGAGATCCTCTACAGTAATAGAGGCTGAAAGCATTCCGTCATAGACCTTATCGAATTCAAGCCTTATAAAAGTTCCGAATGTACATTCAAATGCTGCTGTAAACATTGCAGGAGGAATAATTATTCCTGTAGCAAGAAAGACTATATACTCTGTACCATTAATTAACCCTATAGATTTTCCAAGGCCCATACCAATCCCTGCTAAAAAAAACAGCGGCTCAAAAAAAGGTGGGAACCCATTGCTTATTAGGTCTCTTGTATAAACCTTAAAATGCCTATACCATACACTAAATAACCTTGTTGCAAATCCAGGCGGCCTAACATCAATTTTATCAACTATTATACTACTCATTTAATTTTCTCCCTGTTGTTCTTAAGAATAGGTCTTCCAGATTGGACTGACGCAGGTAGTAATCATGTGAGTTTAGTTTATCTGATATTTTTTTTAGCACTATAATATCTTCGGAATATAGTAGAAGATGACTGTCGGTTTTATCTATTCGTATTAATTTATTTTTTATTTCTTTTATTCCGTCCGGATTAAATATTTCCAGGACAAACGGCTCAATATGTTCTTTTATTAAAATAGTGGGTTTTCCTTCTAACACTTTTTCTCCATTATGCATAATCATTAAATCATCACAAATCTGAAAGGCCTCTTCCATATAATGAGTTGTAAGAAGTATTGTAACTCCCTGTTTCTTTAACTGCCGAAGCTTATTCCAGATCATATGACGTACTTGAGGATCCAACCCTGTTGTAGGTTCATCTAAAATAAGAAGCTTTGGTGAATTAATTAATGCGCGCGCAATAATAAGCCTTCTCTTCATACCACCGGAGAGCTCTTTTATTTTAGAGTTCTCTTTATCACTTAGCTCCATAAATTCGAGCAGCGATTTCAGGTGTGGGAGTATTCGTTTTTTCTTAAATCCGTAGAATCTAGAGTAAATAATCAGGTTATTTATTACACTTAATTCCTGGTCCAGGTTATTCTCCTGAGGTACAATTCCTGAAAGATATTTTATTTCCAGCTCATGTTGAGCAGGATCAAACCCCAGCACATTTATTTTACTTTTCTTATCTTTATTTCTATGGCTTTTCCCATATAACATTTTCATTGTTGTCGTTTTACCTGCACCATTTGGTCCCAGCAAGCCGTAGCATTTTGCTTTTTCTATGGAAAAGCTTAAATTCTTAACTGCGTAAAAATCATTAAACGATTTTGAAATATTTTCTATGTGAATTGCTGTTTTCTTCATATTTTTTCCTTTTCTAAGCCTTCTCTTAATTTAGCCAATAAACCGTTATTTAGGCAACTCTATTATTACTTAAAAATTGAATTAATCTATTCCTTAGAAAAGTTATAAACCAACTTATTAAGATTATGAGACAGAGCACACCATCCGGAGTACACTATTGCTACTGCCTTTTCCAGGAGTAAAATAAAATAGATCTTCTCTGTATTTTACGGTAACAGAGGCAGCCACATAATTGCAGGTGAGATAAGAATATTCTAGTCTTTATTGGACTGCAGTTGAAAATTATTACCGCTGTATAATAATTGTATGCCGGGTATATTAAGATAATCCTGAAAATTTATAAAACTTTTAGAAATATTTTTAGAAGTTAATTTTGTTTCTATTAGTAAAAAAGGTTGCCTGTTTATGGTCAGGAATATCCCAGTTAAAATAATACGAATTTGTATATGTATTGCAGATTATTTCAGCAAGAGTTGTTTTACCTGACTGCCTGGGCCCTCAGATAAAGATCATCTGCTTTTCCTGGATTAATTCTTTAAATATATCATGATAAATTGTTCTTTTATTAATGTAGGCGCTCTATATAACAAATATTAACATTACTAAAAAATAGTTAAGTATATTTTTCAACAGACTGAAATATTGTCAATACTGGGAGCAGGATTTAATTAAACAGAGAACATAGACAAAGCTATAATTCTTATTGATTTTAAAGGTAATATAGTCTGGATTATTAATTAATTTTGCTGTTAAAAAATCCCTTTAACCAGGTCAGAGAAGATGATGTTTATATTAATGTGGAGAAGTTTATAGATTGACTGGAACTTTAAATAAGTAGAAATGATAAGCTCTTTCTATTATTCTTTTAATACCAGTAATTCATTATTTTTAATCATAGGATAATGTTTAATATTCAGCGTCCATAACAAATAACTATTTATTTTTGAGCAAGCAGCAATTAAAGCATCAGAAATAGTTATGTTATGCGATTTATTATATTTGTTTAAATACTCTCCGGCTATTTTCCCTATTTTATTATCAATATCAATATTTCTAAAGGATGATAAAAACAGTTCTGTCTCTATTCTTTCTTTATTACGAATACCATTATATATTTCAGCTATTTGGATAGGTGTAATAAATAAATTACCATTTGTCATTTCTATGACTTTTTCAAATTTAACTTTTATATCTTTATTTCCTCTAAGTAGCCAGATTAATATATCAGTATCTATTACTACCATATTTTTCTATCTTTCCTGACATTATCTATATAGCTGTTGACATTTATATCTCTATTTTTCCATATTCCAAATACATTATTTAATTTCCCCATAATATTACTTTTTCTATTTTTATTTCTATTTTTTAAAGAATTTCTTATTATTTCTGATATCGAAATATTATTTTGTTTACTTTCTCTTTTTAATTCAGCTATCATATCGTCATCGATATATATATTAGTTCTTTTCATAAAAACCCCCATATATTGTGTATATATACATCATAATAATAATTGTAATATCTATCAAGCCATTTTTACATGTTTATACACAAAATGAAGAATCCCGGAGCAGAGCTCCGAGGTATCTTCGTTCTGCAAAGCTGCCTGACCACCTGACCACATGCAAGCTTGTGGTCAGGTGGTCAGGCACTAGTTCATAGCCTCCATCCCCGCAGTAGAACTGCGAGGTATTTCGGCTGTCAGAATAAAATATCGTAAGAATGCTTTTACTACTTTTATATTTTATTTTGTTTTGAAGGACATTTAATTATAGATTTTAAAATCATGTTATTACTTTGAATAGCAATTGCTCCTTATTTGTTAAAAGCCGGGCGACTGGTATTTCCAGTTATATACTAAAGTTATCATGGATACTTGATTATATTAAACTTTGGGTTACATTTATCATTTATTTATTTCTTAAACTTGATTAAACATCTAATTTATACTTATAATCGATTCAGGTAGTAATTATGATAGATAAATTTGTCTGGTCGGAAAAATATGAAACCGGTTCCAGTTTAATCGACAAACAGCATAAAGAACTTTTTTTAAAAATAGATGATCTTTCTCTGGCAATATATAAAGGTAATATCAAATCCAGCCTTAAAAACATGATAATTTTCCTAGAAAAATATATCCAGGAACATTTTAAAGCAGAAGAAAATATTATGAGAATGGCAGCATACCCGCATATCAACGACCATATCCGTATACATAAAAAATTTAATAAAATATTTGATGATTTAAAACTGGATTTCGAGAAAAGAGGCGGAGACAGCTATCTTGCGATACATGTTGAAAAGGAGATTCGGCATTGGTGGGAGGAGCATGTGCTCGTAGAAGATAATAAATATGTTCCGTACTTAAAAAATTTAGCTTCCGGATAATACAATGCATATTTAAATATAACAATATACTTTTATATTTGTTTTTTTGATATTATGTGAATGAGTTCTTCAATAATTTCTTCCTGTTCCTTTCCTCCAACCTGTACGGCTTTTGAAACGCAACTTTTTATATGGCGTTTAAGTATTTGCGTTCCTACTTTGTTTAATGCGGCTTTTGCAGCTACAACCTGGGTAAAAATATCTATACAATATTTCTCTTCCTCTACCATCCTCTGTATCCCACTCACCTGTCCTGCAATACTTTTTAAACGTCTTAGTGCATCCTGATTAATCGGATGAGGTCCCATTTTAGATACACTCGATTTACTTACAACTTTCTTTTTATTTATTTTTTTCATATCTCTTCTATAATTAAAAATTTGTTTCTAAAATAATTATACTCTAATTGAAAATAAACGTGATAATATATTCTAATATAAACATATCATATTGTCAATATTTTCAAAAGACATATTTTAAAAAGACATGTTTTAAAAAAAACATCTCCATTTAGTTCAACAACAATTATCAAGACGATTTTTTAATTTACTTTTTTCATTGTCATTTTTCTGCTTTTGGTTTGAAGTAATTACCTTTAAAAAAACAAATACACCTGCTACAAAAACGGCACTCAAAGACAATAATAAGAATTCAATTGGTCCGGTCAGTAAATTGTAGATTACTAAAGTTCCTGCTACAATTATATAAATTCGAACAATCCAGAAATCAGAAAGTTTATGACTTTTAAAATAATTTTCCATTGCATACATAATTCCTGTTATGCTCTGCCCCATTAAAACAGCTATAAGTACTGGATCTATATTCCAACCTAATATAAAACCAACCAAAAGTATCAGCCAGGTAAAACTTACAGCAATACAAATTGAACATATATTAAAAGGTAACTTTTTCTGGAAGATCGGTTTAATTAATGCAATTCCAAAATAAAGAATAGTAATTAGAAATATCGATAAAAAAATCCACATAATTTTTCCTTATATAAAGAACAAAAGAATAATTGCACCAAGAAGTATCATTATTATTCCGGAAAATAACTTTAAAACTTTTTTTGATTTTTGTTGAATAACTATCAACTTTTCATTTAATTTTGGATTACTGGCAATAATAAGAATTATTATTAATGGTACAACAAACATCAGATTATATAACAATAAATACCCAAGCCCATTAAAAAAGTTTTCTTTACTGGACAATAAACCAAGAACTGCAATATAAGGACCGCCGGAACATGGGAAGGTACACAATCCGACTAATATACCTGCTATAATTGAGGTTAAAAGTGTTGCTTTTTCCAGTATTTTTGATAAAACTTCTTTCTTTATTATAGTAATATTTAACTTAATCGGGAACTTAGGAAAAAAATAACCAATAATATTAATTGCTCCTAATGCAATAACCAGCCACGATCCAACCATCGCCATTAGATGCGGAACATTGCTAATAACAAAAGCCTGCCAGAGTCCTATTCCGATCATAAAATATGTAAAATATATTGAAATTATATACAATATGCCCATGCTGATAATACTTGTTCTTAGTTTTTTAATAGTAAAAAGAAAAGCAATAAAAAATAATAAAACAGCAAAAGCACATGGATTTAATCCATCTAAGAAACCGGTAATAATCACTAGTAACAAAAGATTCACACTTTCTTCTTCAGATACATCGCATTGAGGATCACTTAAGTTTTCTTTATTACTTACAAACCAATCAGCATAAGTACTTATTGGTTCATTTATATCGTATTGAACTGGATCACCCTTAAATGCCCAGATCGTATACCATTTTGGATTCGACATCTCATCCTGAAAAATAAGGATTTTTTCAAACCACAAATCATTTTTTATATTTTCTAGATATTCTATATTTTCAATAGAAACATGCCCTTCAAGAATTATTCTGTCCTCTACGAATGTTACAATATGACCCTGAAGTTTTGGCGGTATGCACAATTCATCACTTATTATATTTAGTTCTTCCCTGTTCTCTTTTCTGTTTATATAGTCTTTTAACTCAACCGAATAGCCATTTTTAATAAAATAATCTCTTAAGGTATTTATATAATCCAAACAGCCGGTGCATGCCTCACTATAATAAATAAGAACCTTATCAGGTTCAAGAATATTTTGTCCTTCATCCGCCTGCACTCTGTTAATAGAGCTAAAAAACCATAACAATATTAATACAATAATAATGAATATTCTTATTGTATTAATAAACAGTCTTGATCTCTTTTCTACATTTCCGAATTTAGAATATAAAAATATATTTTCTTCTGTCGAATTTAACATACAATTACTCAAGTACATTCACATAAATCGGAATATCAATTTCCGGATTTATAGGATCATTACTTTTAATATACACGATTCTCTTAAGACTGCCTACACTATTATGAGCATTAGGATCAAAACTAACGTGCAATAGTGTAAACTCACCGAACGCTATGACTTCATTATCTATCCAACCCTTCGTACATCCGCAGGAAGTAGATACGGATAAAATCTCAAGGTCACTACCACCAATATTCCATACATTAAATGAATATTCAACAACCGTGCCCTTTATAATATCTAAAAAATCATGAGATTCAGGTTCAACTTTAATTCTAGGATCGTTCAAATTATTTGGTATTTTAAATGAGGAAAAAATCCCATTTTCATTATCCGCAAAGAAATTTGATGTTAGAGATATTGATATAATAACTAAAAATAGTAAGGCTAAATTTGCTAGGATTATTTTTAATATTTTTCTATTTGCAGCCATTTATTTTTAACATTCCTCCTTTTATATTTTTTATTTAATCACATTAAGTATAACCACAATATGCAATTTTACCTATAAAATTATTCGCAATCTTAATCTATTTATTTTGAATAGGCTTACTTTAATTCATCGGGCTTTGGAATAAAAAATATAAGAGCATATATAATAGAGCCAGCTAAACGAACCCAATTTTTTACGGCTATCAAATTGTACACCTCATTTGAATTATTAAAAAAATATTTTACTATTAAAACTTTATTCCAACATGTTATTCAGGATTTTTTATTTACATTCTTTTTATTAAGATTACAACAATCGAGAGTTTTTGAACCAAAATTTTTTTCATTACTTTTAATAAGTCTGTTTATTAACCTTGTAAAAGGATTAAGCTTTTTTTTATTTGAAATGATTTTTAAACCATTCTTTTCAATTTCTTCTTTAATAATGTTTATACTTACAATATCACTAATAAAAGATAATTTTATTTTATTATCACTTATATCAAAAGTTTTAATGCCGTCCAATTTTGATAACACTCGGGCAATTTCATTTTCTTTTTGTTGTAAAATAAGGCCCTCTACTTCTAATTCCTTAAATGTGAAATTTATTTCGTTTTCAGACATTTTAAATCTCCTATATAATATGTTATTGTATATAAAACACAATTTTCCCTTTTTTATAAAGTAAAGAACGTGGCAGAGAAATAAAATCGCGACACTTTATCAATCTTATATTCAAAGATTGACAACTACACATTAATTGTCTTATGAAAACCATCTTGGAGTATTTAAAAAGATCGACGAGGATCGACTTTTTGTTGTCTTTATCAAGGTTTTGATGATTCTTCTTTCCAGAAATTAATTCTCTGACCACTAAAATTGCCCTATTTCATATAAAACATTATTTTTTTATGGTTATTTAAATATATAATGTAAATTCGTTATATATAAAAGTCATTAATTAATACCCCCACCCCCTATGGGTATTAATGTAAATATAATATAACTACCAAAAAAAATCAATACTAAATCATTTTTTTTAATGTTAATTAAAAATTTCACTGTTCATCAAAGAATCTTAAATTTATTTCTCCATTCTCATCAATATCGACTAAATACTTCTTAGCTCTTGATAGAACTTTTTCCATTGTTTCAATATAAAACCTATAATTTGTTACAGATTTGGAAAAATAATTTTTATCATTATTGTATTCTGCTAACATTAGTGTAAATTTTTCTGCTTCACCCATAGCTTCATTTATAACACGCGTTTTATATCCTCTTGCTTCTGCTAATAATCTTGATGCCAGGCCTTCTGCATCCGGAATAACAGTATTGTAGTAAGCATCTGCCTGAT
>SDBV01004140.1_pt1 | contig 21029 bp, 16 predicted proteins | sample 2277081 | NCBI WGS metagenome assembly SDBV01 (sample SAMN10402039, study PRJNA504765) | marine sediment metagenome | isolation source: marine sediment core GS10_PC15, 223 cmbsf | place: Arctic Ocean: Southern Knipovich Ridge | collected 2010 | reverse complement strand
AATAAATGTGGCTGCAGGTACACCCTTGCGCCGGGAAGGAGACCCTGCTGAAGTAGCAGACCTGGTTGCTTACCTGGTCTCTGAGGAATCATCATTTATTACCGGGGCTAATATTGATGTTAACGGGGGACTATACTTTTCATAGCTCTGTTAAATTTAGTATTTTCGCATGCCTCTGGCAGATAGGTTCTAGGTTGCCTGAAGCTATTATTAACAGACAATATAATGGATAAGAAAGTAATCACATTCGGGGAAATAATGTTACGGCTCTCAGCTCCGGGGTATAAGCGTTTTGAGCAATCGAATCAATTTGACGCAACCTTCGGTGGGGGAGAGGCAAATGTTGCAGTTTCTCTTGCAAATTATGGGATACCCGTAAGTTTTGTTACTCGACTGCCTGAGAACGATATAGCAAAATCCTGCACCAATGAATTAAGGGGACTGGGTGTGGATACAAGCCTGATCATATATGGAGGTGAGCGGATTGGTGTTTACTTTCTTGAGACGGGTGCCGTCAGCCGTTCCAGCAAGGTAATATACGACAGGGCAAATTCGGCAATCTCAGAAATAACTTCCGGGATGATAGACTGGGACAAGGTGTTTGAGGGAGCCGGATGGTTTCACTGGACCGGTATTACACCGGCAATATCCGAATCTGCCGCATTGGTTTGCAAAGAGGCCATCCAGGCAGCAAATGATAAAGGAATTACGGTTTCAACTGACCTGAATTATCGTAAAAATCTCTGGAAGTACAGTAAAACAGCACTTGAAGTAATGCCCGGTATGGTGCAGGGATGCGATGTTATTCTGGGGAATGAGGAAGATGCTGCAAAGGTCCTGGATATTCATCCGGATGGAGTTGATGTAACGAGCGGACATGTGGAGGCAGATGCTTACCTCTCTGTATCCCAAAAAATAATGAAACAGTTTCCCCGCTGTAAAATGGTTATTACCACTTTACGGGGTTCCGTGAGTGCAAATCATAATTCCTGGTCGGGAGTGTTGTACGATGGTGATACTCTTTATAAAGCACCAACTTACCAGATAACAGATATTGTCGACCGGGTTGGTGGTGGTGATTCATTTATGGGGGGACTGATTTACGGGTTGCTTACCTATAAAGATGATTTACAGTCTGCCCTGAATTTTGCTGTTGCAGCATCCTGCCTAAAACATACCATCTATGGAGATTATAACCGCGTAACCGTGAAAGAAGTTGAAAACATCATGGGAGGAGATACCTCAGGCAGGGTGAACCGGTAAAAGTTTATTTTAGCTCTCCTTCTACAAACTCTCCAAATCGTTTATACCTCTCATAAAACGATTTATAGATAGATGCTCTCTCACTGTCAGGTTGATATTCTGAGTCAAAACCTCCGCCCATAGCTTTCTGGGCGGCAGGAATATCAGGGTGTACACCTGCTACTACGGAAGCTGCCATGGCTGATCCCAGTGCACAAGCCTGTTCCGAGGCAGCTACTTTTATTGGCATATCCAGAACATCCGCAAGGATCTGCATTACAAAGGGAGATTTTTTGGCTACTCCACCCAATGCAATGATTCCATCGATTCTGACTCCTTCAGAGATGAAACGATCGTTGATCATTTTCGATCCGAATGCAGTAGCCTCAACCAGGGCACGGAAGATTCGTGGAGCATCTGATCCTAATGTCAGACCGGCAATAGCACCTTTCAACTCCTGATTGGCATCGGGTGTTCTTCTGCCATTCATCCAATCAAGTGCAACAACTGAAGATTCCTCCAGAGGTACTTTTGAGGCTGCAGCACTTAATTCAGCTATCATTTTTTCAGAAGTTTCTTTATGAATCCTGTCTATAGTATCATCATCCAGCCAGTTCATTTTTGCAATAATCTCCTGGACCGGCCACATGAGCATTGTTGAAAACCATGCATATATATCTCCGAAAGCTGACTGACCGGCTTCCAGTCCCACCATACCAGGCAGAATTGAACCGTCAACCTGACCGCAAATACCACCCACCAGTTTATCACCTATCACCTCTTTGGGAGCGATTAACATATCGCAGGTGGATGTGCCCACTACCTTGCTTAAGTAATTGAGTTCAATCTGACCGCCAACAGCACCGAGATGTGCATCGAATGCTCCGGCACCAATAACAACCTCGGTGGACAGTCCCAGCTTTTCTGCCCACTCTTCTGAAAGATTGCCAACCTTCATGTCACAGGTATAGGTTTCCCTGAAAAGATTATTTTTCAAACCTTTCAGAAGAGGATCAAGTTCAACAAGAAATTCTTCAGAAGGTAAGCCACCAAAATTTTCATGCCACATGGCTTTATGGCCAGCAGCGCAACGACTTCGCATTAAATTTTTTGGATTTGTATCGCCCACCAGAACTGCCGGGATCCAGTCGCAATGTTCTACCCATGAATATGCAGCATTTCGAACATCATCATCCGATCTCAATATATGAAGCACCTTGGCCCAGAACCATTCAGAAGAATAAATCCCTCCCTCATATCTGGTATAATCTTCCTCCCAGTTCCTTGAGAGGGCATTGATTTCTTCCGCTTCTTTCAATGCAGTATGGTCTTTCCAGAGCACAAACATAGCATTGGGGTTTTCTGCAAATTCAGGAGTAAGAGACAGGGGCACTCCCTCATGGTTCACCGCTACCGGTGTTGAGCCGGTAGTATCAACCGATATAGAAACGATGTTCGCTATCACATCATCGCTGACCATTTCCAGAGATTTTATTAAAGTCTGCTCCAATCCATCCAGGTAGTCTGAAGGATGTTGTCTGAACCGGTTCTTTGAAGGATCACAATACTTTCCTTCTTTCCAATGGGGATAGTAAAAGACCGAAGTAGCCAGTTCTTCACCGGTGGAGGTATTAACAATCAGTGAGCGAACTGAATCAGTTCCATAATCCAGTCCGATAGTATATTTCGTTGCCATATTATAATATTGTTATTGTCCGTAATAAGCATCTTTCCCGTGTTTCCTGAGGAAATGCTTATCAAGTAGGTATTGAGCAATCGGTTTTTCGTTACCCAGAACAATGTTCCTGAACGACATTTTAGCCACATACTCGAGAACAACTGCATTGTGTACAGCATTTTCCGGAGATGTACCCCATGAGAATGGACCATGGCCTTTTACCAGAATTGAGGGAATACTATCCGGATCATGTCCTTTAAAGGATTCTACAATCAGTTTTCCAGTCTCCAGTTCATAGTCAGATTCAACCTCCTCCTTAGTGAGGTTCCGGGTGCAGGGAATCTCACCGTAGAAATAATCTGCATGAGTCGTGCCGAAGGCAGGAATTACCCGACCTGCCTGCGCCCAGCTCGTAGCCCACTCTGAGTGAGTGTGTACGATTCCTCCTATGTTAGGAAAATTCCGGTATAACTCAAGATGTGTGGCCATGTCACTTGATGGTTTCAAACTTCCTTCAATAACATTGCCATTGAAGTCAAGGACAACCATATCTTCCTGCCTCATCTTATCATAGGATATCCCTGAAGGTTTTATTACCATCAACCCTTTTCCCCTGTCTACACCGCTTACATTTCCCCAGGTAAATAATACCAATTTATGTTTTACCAAGTTCAGGTTTGCCTTATATACCTGTTCTTTTAGCTTTTCAATCATGGTAAGATTCTATTAAGATTATTTTTTTAGTCCACCAGCAAGGTGATAGTAAAGATCATTCCAGCGAATCTCTTTTTTAAATTCACGGATGATAGTATCCTTGTCAATAAACAGTGCTTCAATATCGGCTATTTCAGCAAAATCCTCCATCATCTCAGAGGTCACCGCCATACTGAATCCGGTATGATGAGCACCTCCTGCATGGATCCATGCCTCCGCTGCTGTGGATAAATCAGGTTCAGGCATCCACACTACTCTTGCAACCGGCAGGTTTGGCAGAGGTTCATCAGCCTGCACAACCTGACAGGGATTAATTAACATTCTGAACCGGTCGCCCATATCCATGATTGAGACATTAATGCCCTGACCCATTGCAACATCAAATACAAGTCTGATCGGGTCATCTTTATCACCAATTCCAAGTTCATGGACCTCCATGGAGGATTTTCCTTCAGCAATGCTGGGACAAACTTCCAGCATATGTGCTCCCAGCACCTTCATTCCTGCTGGATCCATATGATAGGTATAATCTTCCATGAAGGAGGTACCACCCTCCAGGCCTGTGCTCATTACTTTCATAGCCCTCACGAGTGCGGCTGTTTTCCAGTCGCCCTCAGCACCAAATCCATAGCCCTCTGCCATAAGCCTTTGTACAGCATGGCCAGGTAGTTGCTTCAAGCCATGAAGATCTTCGAAAGTGGTTGTAAAGGCTTTGAAATTACCTGCCTCAAGAAAATCCCTCATCCCCAGTTCTATCCTTGCAGCCTCTATAAGGTTGTTGCGTTTATTCCCTCCTTCCTCAAGGCTGGGGGAGAGCTTATACTCCGAAGCAAGGAGTTCCACCTGATCTTTAATCCGATTCCCGGAGACAAGATTTATTGCTTCAACAATATCACCTACTCCATACCCATTTACTGAGTATCCGAATTTTAACTCGGCTTCCACCTTATCACCTTCTGTAACAGCAACTTCTCTCATGTTATCACCAATCCTGGCTATTTTCATAGCCTGCCAGTCATACCAGGCAACGGCAGCACGCATCCAGGTTGCCAGTTTTTTATGAATCTCCTCATTCTTCCAATGACCCACAACTACTTTTCGGTTTCTGCGCATCCTGCTCAGAATATAACCATATTCACGTCCGCCATGAGCACTCTGATTCAGGTTCATGTAATCCATGTCAATAGAGCTCCACGGTATATCCCTGTTATACTGTGTATGTAGATGAACAATGGGTTTATTCAGGACCTTGAGTCCGTTGATCCACATCTTTGCCGGGGAAAAAGTATGCATCCAGGTTATAATACCAACACAATTCTTTGAATTATTAGCCTCTTGAAGGATTTTTGTTATTGAATCAGGAGTGGTCAAAACCGGCTTATAAACTATAGTAACAGGAATATGCAATGAGTTTTTCAGTTCATTCACAATCTCCTGGGAATTAGAGCTGACCTTTTTAAGGGTGTCTTCTCCATACAGATGTTGGCTCCCGGTTAGAAACCATGCTTCATAATTTTTAAGGTCTTTTTCCATCCTGTTCAGTGTTTAATACTCAATTGCTACCAAAAATAGTCATTCATAGATATAATTATGCTCAAGAAAAATAAAACCCTACATTTGTGGTTCATTTTAATTTTATAATCATGAGTAGTGGAACAGTAAAATTTTTTAACAATTCTAAGGGATATGGCTTCATCACACCTGATGAAGGAGGTAAAGACGTATTTGTCCATATGAATGGATTAATCGATGAAATAGCTGAAGGAGACAAAGTAAGCTATGATGTAGAGGAAGGTCAAAAAGGATTAAACGCAGTAAATGTTAAAGTCTCTTAAAGTGTCACTTTAACTTATTTTTCTGTAGAAGCCTAGCCATGTTGTTAGGCTTTTTTTTATGGTTATTGCAGCAAGAAATGATAGGTAATAGTGCCCTGCTGTGTAAAGGCAGCATCGGTGCTTGGGTTGAAGCGGGCTTTTAAGGCGGCTTTGCGGGCGGCCTCAAGAAGTTCCTTGTTCAGGGTGTTGGTACCCTGGGCACCAGCTTCGGCATAGGTAACAATTCCCTCTTGGTTGACACGGATCTTGACAACTATCTTTCCTTCCTCCTGTACATTATAATCCGGTTTGGGCAGTGAGACAGGATTTCTGCCTGCCAGGCTGAAATCAACACCCCCTCCGCCTAATCCATCGAGATAATTATCTGAATCGGTTGAACCGGTAATATTTCCCTGGTTACCCTCGCCTTCGGTAATTCCTTCATTTCCGGAAGTCTCATCAGTGTTTGCCCTGCCGGTATAAAGGGCTCTTTCATTCACTTGTTGAGGTTCTTCTTCAGGTGGAGGTGGAGTTTCTTCGACTTTATCCACAACTTCTTCTACAGGGGTTTCCTTAACTTCTTCCTGATGATCCTCATCTTCACTTGCCTCAATAACCGGGGCATCTTCAAAATCCTGGGAGATGATCTCTTCCGAACTTTCTGTTGGGATAGATGCTTCCTGCGGCGGAGGTGGAGAAGTTTCGGGGATTTCACTGTACATGGGTTCTGTATCGCCGAAACCGGTTTCGTCCGTTCCGAAATTAATCAGAATGCCTTCTTCTACAGGCGGAGGATCAGGTATCATAAAACCGAAAAGGATTACGATTATCAGGATGATCCCATGGAACACGGCGGTTCCTAATATGCCTCTTTTGCTTTTGCCCATGGCTGAAAGCTATCTGGGAGATGTGGCCAGAATGAGTTTGTACCGGTTGTTTTTAGCAATGTTCATCACCTTGATGACCTCCTTCATGGGGACATTCTCGTCCACATGCAGAGATACGGTGGGTTCAGGCTCATTCTGAAGTCTTACCTGAAGTTCATACTCCAGCTGTGATACATCCACCCGTGTTGTCTCGATATAGAATTTGGCATCACGGGTTATTGAAACGGTTGTAATGGCATTTGCTGCCGTCTGGTGTTTGCTCTGAGGCAGCAACAATTTAAGTGCATTGGGAGCTATCAGGGTTGAGGTGATCATGAAAAATATCAGTAGAAGGAAGACGATGTCTGTCATCCCCGACATACTGAACTGCACACTTACCTTATTTCTTGACCTTAGCGCCATATGCTTTTATTTGGATACAGGTTCGTTTAGAAGATCAAGGAACTCCGTGGTATTTGCTTCCAGCTTGTTTACAACTTTTTCAACCCTTGCCACAAGAATATTGTAGGCAAAGTAGGCCACAATACCTACGATCAGTCCCGCTACAGTTGTGATAAGAGCCGTGTAGATACCTCTTGAGAGCAATGATACATCAATATTATTACCGGCCGATGCCATATCAACAAATGCCCGTATCATTCCCATGACGGTACCGAGAAATCCGATCATAGGTGCACCTCCTGCAACGGTCGCTAGGGTTGGCAGGCCTTTCTCAAGCTTGTAGATCTCCTGCATACCTGTATTTTCAATTGCACCATTGATGTCTGCCAGTGGCCTTCCGATCCGCTGTATTCCCTTTTCAATCATCCGGGCTGTTGGATTATTGTAGGACTGGCAGAGTGTTAGTGCATTTTCAACCTTGCCGTCATGGATATAATCCTTGATACGGTTCATGAAATTGGTATCGATTTGAGAGGCTTTATTAACTGCAAAATATCTTTCAAAAAAGATATATACTGCAACGACAGAAAGGATTACGATAGGCAGCATGACCCATCCGCCCTTCATTGCAAGTTCGAAAAAGGAGATTTTCATTGATCCCCCGGCAACTGCTGTAGAATCGGCGACTGCAACCTGTAAGAATGTTAATAGATTCATTTATACGTCTTTTTGATCGGATTGTAAGTTATTAATAAATAACGATTTTAATGTGAGTTTATTTCGCAAATCTACATTGCAAACATCAGGTAAAATACAACTGCACCTGCTACAAGCGGAACATTATCAACGATTGCTGAGAGAAAACCGATAATGCTGTCAAGTTTTCTCGCAAGCATGTCCAGGTGTCCTGCTGATTGAAGTGCAGAAACAGCGGTCAGTATTCCAAGGAAAAACAAGACTGTTTGTCTATTAGTTTCCGGAGCAGTGCAACCATGACAATCGTGGTTGTCAGGTTGTCAAGACAGGAAGAAGATTATGGTGGATATTTCAGCAAGGTGGTGGTATATCTCGTTGTCCCTAAAAGCAAAGCTGTCGCTGCTTTATCAATTTTCAGATCTCTAATTTGCTCCGGTAGTTGGTTCCTCTTCTAAAGACATATCCTCATCCTCAGCATCTTCTCTGGCCTTTTTTTTCTTTTTCCTGTTTTTTCCGGTAATAGCATCTCCGTAACGTTTTCCCAGTTCTCCAAAACTATTAAAGTCTTCCCGGTACACAAAGCCCACTCCCTGGGTATAATCCGCGGTTTTATACAACTGGTCGTGGTTATACCTGTTGTATGCTTTGAGACGCAGCCTTCCGTTATCCGTTAGTTTGACCTCAACATCAAAATCTCCCGCAATGGTTGAAGAATTGGTTCCCGTTGCAGCAGAATTGCTGCCTGTATTTACGTCCACATTTGTATGAATACTTACCCGGTTGTCAAATATCTGAGTACTCAGAGCCACTTCAACCTGGTCGCTGGTGATCTCATCACCTGGCCGATAATTAACACCGATATCAAAATCGTTACTAATCTGGGAAAGCCAGTTGCTCAGCTGATTAGAAAGAAGTTCACTGGCTGTAACCCCGGCCACTCCTGCGCTGGCGGTCCCTGTTGATCCTCCGCTTGATGTTGCGGTAGAAGAGAAATTATTAATCACCAGGAGTGACAGGAATTGTTTGGTTAGTTCTTCATCGGTTGTAATGGCATTCCGGACGACATTTTTTGTTTCTTCTTCAGCCGTAGGGAGTACAATGTCGAAGCTTATTAAGGGACTCAGAAGATTTCCCTCCATGATGAGGTGGCATTCAACAGGCATCCTTTTTTTAAGGTATTCCGGAGGATCGGGCACAAGAGAACCGGGTGCAGCTTTTGCATGGTATATGGCCCTCAGGTCTATAATAGCTGCTGTCGGATCCCCATTCCATGTAATGGTACCGCCTCTCTGAATCTTCAGCCTTTTATTGATAATATTCTGAAGGGTGAAAAGGTACTCCCCCCTTTCAATTGTATAATCACCCAGCATCTGAAAGCCGTCGTTGGGATTGGAGCTGAGATGAATATTCCCGTTTCCATTGCCCTGCAGGATATCTCCAACTCTGGGATCAAAAATGATCTCTGCTGTGGCATCTTCAGTTACTTCAAGCTGAAAATCAAGGGTCAGTCCACCGAGATCCACCCTGTATTCCTCTTCCAGGTCTCTTTTAATTTCATCTGTATCTGAGTGGATAAAGGTTATAAAATTATTTTCCTTTATATCCCGGCCCTGGTTAATAGGGATAAAAATATGTGTTCCTCGCTCTGTCCGGGCTGCAATTACCAGTTGTAAATCCCCCGGTGATCCTGACAGTCCCACTCTCCCGGTGACATTTGCATCCCCGTAATATTGCTGGTTGTGTACTTCACGGGTATTCAGGAAAGTGAAATTATCTGCATCCAGATTGAAATCCAGCCTCGGGTCTCTTAAATAATCAGTTTCAATACTGCCATTTAATAAAGCCCTGCTGCCTTTCTTATCATACACATTGATATCTGTAAACAGAAAATTATTATTCTGGATCTTTACCTTGTCAGAGAAACTGTAGCCGGTTTGAAGGTAATCAAGTACAAAGGATGTCTTCTGGATACTGATCTCCCCATTCATAACAGGTTTGTCAAGCGTTCCGGACAAGTATATTGTCCCATTTGAAATGCCCTCGAGGTCACTGATAATATTTGCAATATATGGCTGGAATATATTCAGTTTCAATTTATCAAGGCTCAGATCAAAATCAAGCTTCCTGGTTTCAGGAAAGTAATCACCAGATACAACAAGGGTTTTAAGATTTCCTCTCATCGCCTCCAATTCAACCTGGATTTTTTGTTCCGGGTTTACCCAGTTAGCCTGAATGAAGGTGTTTCCCAGCATTTCTTCATTTATGCTCAGGCTGTCAATGCTCATATCTGAAAGGAACACCAGGTTTTGGTATACTCCTGAGATCGTTGAGTTTCCGTTAAGGATCCCGGAAAGGTTAAGCTCCCCGAAAGCACTGTTCATCTGTGCCAGGTCAAGATTATCAAAGGTGAAATTCAGCCTGTCATCAGGATTCTCAGAAATGACTCCGTCTATACCGAGAGACTGTGATGAATGCGCGATCCGAAAATTTTCAAACTTAAAATTCGTAGTGTCAATGGAGACAAATGAAGGATTAATTGTCCATATGGTATCTCCCATAACAACTTCACTCTCATTAAGTTTCAAATCTATTCTGGGTAATATATTTCTTTTCCTGTATTCAAATTCTGCCTCTCCGCTGATCGTTCCCATGTATAGATTATCAGGGTTCTTGTTATGCCAGTCGATACTATAGATGAATTCATCATTAAAGGCACTTGCAGTGAGCAACAGGTTTTCCATCTTAAGCTTTGAACCTGCTTCTACGCTAGCACTTGTTATTTCCAGTTCGGCCATTATCGAATCCGAAGAGAGCTTTACTCTGAGTTCCTCAAAATTGTTGCTCTCCCACTGGAGGCCAGGGAATTCACCTGTCAGATTAAATTCCCTGATGGAAGGATTGTAAGTACCATGTACTATTGAATTTTTTGCAATCTCAACGTCAGGATAGAAAAAATCTGTTATTGGGAATGTATTTTTAAAGTGAAATGAATATCGGAAATCATTGTAGCTTGCATTTTCTTCAACTGGAATTTTCATAAGGTTCCGGAAGGATGGAATATGGTGAGCCAGCAGCATACCGGCAGCTTTTCCGATATCCTCAAATTCATATCTGCCGATTATTTCCGCATCAACAAGGTCTGAGCTAAGCATCATCTGGTTCGTGTCGGGACGGTGATGGGCAATCAGGTTGAAATCATAAATCTGTATCTGTTTGTCCTGCTTCTGGAACAGGGAATTTACGAGTTTGATTTCCCCATCAAAATCATCCAAATTGGCACCGATAAAATTTGCTCTCAGATAACAGGAAAGCGTATAGGTAGGATCAGATGTTGCAATATTAAGGTTATTTAGCAATGCCTTGTCCACGTCTGCAGTAAAGTCAAAGACCGGGAGGGTATCCGTAAAATCAATCTTACCGAAGAATTCCATCTTGAGGTTGGGATCTGCAATAGAAAATGAACCGTCAAATTTTCTGTTGGATAGATCTGCAACCAGGTACATGTTCTGATAGGGATACCCATTCAGTTCCAGAAGGTAAATGTATCCGTCCATCTTGGCGCTGAGTTCTCCTCCACGGTAGCTTATTCCTTCCACATTGCTCTTCATGCTAAGCTTACCGGCAAGTTCTTCGAGGTCTGCAATTTCCCCCAGTTTAAATCCCTCTGTACTTATCTCTCCTTTGAAATGTACATTTTCATCCGCATCAGGCCTGATAGAAAGGTCAGATGATATATTTCCCATGTCTGTTATGAAGGATCCATAGGTGACAAAATCATTATAGAAACCGGCAAACTTTCCATGGTAACTGATATTGCCCAGATCGCTAAGATTCTCAGGGATAACAATAGTATCTCCGGAACTGCCGGGCAACTGAAATGATTCGATATCGGAAACGCTTGTTGTAAGATCTTCGATATCGAAATACATATACGTTTCCTGGATGTCTGGCAGTCCCATCAGGTCAAAACTCCCTGAAAAGTGACTGTTTTTACCGTACGCCAGAACAATATCATCTCCCTTAAAAGAATTTATCCTTCCCCGCAGTCCCCCGGACATCTTAATCGATTCATTTGTCCCTTTAAACCTCCATGCAAAATATGCAACATCCGGAAGGTAAAAGGTAGAGGGTAGGAACCTGTAGTCAAGTTTTACCTTGCTGAGTATTCCCGTTTTCCCAAATTCGTCTTCTCCGAAATCCTTCCATGTATTAAACCGGAAATCAATCCTTTCTGCCCTGACATCTGTTTCCTCTGTATAAAAATGGACATCCCTCCAGTAAAAAAATTCCTTGTTGATGTAGACTGTCGATTCAAGATGTTCCATTTTAAAACCACTCTTCTCACGGAATGAGAGGTGATCAATCTTAAACTTTATAGTATCATTAGCTACTTTAAATTCCCGTACGTTAAGGTCCATATCCTCAATACGCAATTTTGTGAAATTTATCCCGTAAGGAACCTCCTTTGGTTTGTAGTTATGGTCAAGTATGAAACGAGAATCATTTAGATCTATGGCTTCAACGCTTACCGTCCATTTCTTAGTGCTTGTAGTATCAGCGGACTTTCTGAGTGCATCGACTATAAAAGACAGGTTGTTAACTCTGGCAGTGTCTGTTGCAATCCTGATGGTTGCATTTTCCAGTTTAAGCCTGGACAGAATAATTTTTCCCTCGTTTCGACTCATTTTCTTTAGTGTGGCAACCATAAGGGGTGTATATAGCAGGGAATCACCATACTGGTCCATGAGGGTTACTTCCTTCATTACTACACGGTTAAAGAAAATAAGATCAAGAGATTCTATGGAGAAATCTGCCTGCAGATTCTCAGAAACGGCAGAGGCAATCTTTTTGGCAAGGATGGTCTGTATCTGTTTGTTTTGCAAAACAATAAAGGCAGTTGCAGGGATTGCAAACAACGCAATAGCAATTATAACCAGTATTTTAACTACTTTTTTTATAATTTCGACGATTAAAAGACACCTCTGTCTGTTAAACGTAAATAAAGTAAAAATAGTTCAAATAGTCTCATTTTCTTATCATTAAGATGCCCATAACAATCCTTGGAATAGAATCATCCTGTGACGATACAGCAGCCGCAATTGTCCGCGACGGAATATTGCTTTCAAATGTGATAGCTAATCAGGATGTTCATAAAAAATACGGAGGTGTGGTTCCAGAACTGGCATCAAGGGCACATCAGCAGAACATTATCCCGGTGGTTGACCGGGCAATTAGGGATGCAGGGGTTAAGCCGGTGGAGCTTTCCGCAGTTGCTTTTACCAGGGGACCCGGACTTCTGGGTTCGCTTCTCGTAGGTACCTCATTTGCCAAGGGATTTGCCCTTGCCAGGAATATTCCGATTGTGGAAGTAAACCATTTGCAGGCACATATTTTAGTGCACTTCCTAAAAATGAAGGAAAACGATACAAAAAAGCCCTCCTTTCCATTTCTCAGCCTGCTGGTTTCCGGGGGACATACGCAATTGTTGATTGTAAGAGATTACGATCAAATGGAAACTATCGGTAAAACCATTGATGATGCTGCAGGGGAAGCCTTTGACAAATGTGCCAAAGTTATGGGGCTGCCGTATCCCGGTGGACCGATGGTGGATAAATATTCAGTAGAAGGCAATCCGGATGCATTTAAGTTCAGTAAGCCGAGGGTAGGGGGACTTGATTTTAGTTTTAGCGGATTGAAGACCTCATTTTTGTATTTCCTGAGAGATCGGATGAAGGAGGACCCGGAGTTTTCCTCAAAATACAGAAACGATCTTTCTGCTTCTATCCAGAAGACAATCGTTGATATACTTTCCGATAAACTTGAAATGGCATACCGGCAGACCGGCATAAGGGAGATCGTATTAGCAGGTGGAGTGTCGGCCAATTCAGGATTGAGAAAGAGAATGGAAGATCTTGCAGTAAAAAATAATTGGAAGGTCTATATTCCCCAGGCCCGCCTGACTACCGATAATGCTGCCATGATTGCTATTACCGGTTACTTCAAGTTTCTTTCCGGAGAGTTCGCAGGACTTGATATCACCCCGATGGCAAGAATGCCTTTGTAGTTGTACAGGATAATCAAGAACGTATTAATTTTATTATCAAAAAGTGTTATCTTTAAAATCAGATACACAGGAATGGAACCTTTAACAATAGAAGGCACTAGAAAAACACCGATGGTGATGCTTAATCCTGATGGCAAGATCATGATCAGCGGACGTTCCATACCTGAAGATGCCTCAAAATTTTTCAACGTTATCCTGACCTGGATACTTGAATATGTGAATTCACCCAAGGAATTAACTACCATAGATGTTGAACTGGAATATTTTAACAGTGGTTCAGCGAAGTTCGTAATGCAGATCCTTCGTGAACTAAGCGAAGTAATTCATACTGGTAAGGAATTGAAGATCAACTGGTATTATGAAGAAGGTGATGATGATATCCTGGAGAGGGGTGAGTATTATGCCAGCATCCTTGACCTTGAGATTAATTTTATCGAAACAGAGTAGGACCAGTCTGTTTGTCATAGTATTCAACAAGCCGGATCAATTCTTCGTCTGATTTGAGGTCCGGTTTTTCCTTTTTGAGGTATTGTTCAATTTCCGTTGATGCAGGTTCCATAATCTTGAGAATGGAATTTTTCTTTGGCTTCAACCGCCTTATCCCCTCGGAACCGGTATCAATGTACCAGCTATATTCATCTTTATATTCATCGTATCTGTTTTCTCTGCTGTAGGGTCCGGTATAATCAGCTTCATAAAATGCCTTGGAATAATACTTATATAGTATGCTCTCGCCCTCATAAAGTATTTTCATAAGGATAATTTTCTTTTTGTCTTCGAGGAAAACCTGCCTGAAAAGAACAGTACTGTCAGGCAAATGTTGAAATTCAACATAATCAATCTGTCTGGATTCAATTCTATAGTGCTCATTCCCCTTTTTAAAAATAAGGCGGTTATTATAACAGTCGTAATTGATCAAGTAGTTTTTAACCATGGTCTTATTTGAAAAATAAATATTTCCCTTCTTAAACTCTTTAAAGACGTAGGGTGTGCCCAGGGTTCCGTAAGCCTCCCCGTTCATTGAATTTAACTGCTCAGGGGTTGCATGGAGGAGTTCTCCCAGGTTAATATTATTGATGTAAATCCCTGTTTCCTGGCAGAAGGAAGAAAGAGGCAATAAGAGGGAAATAATAAATAGTATTTTCCTCATTTTATTTAAAATTCCAGTGTAAATGTAGTGCCTTTCTCATCGGAATGAAAATATATAGATCCCTTGTGCAGCCTCATGATTTGCCTCGACAGGCTCAGACCAATTCCGGATCCTTTTTTCCTGGTTGTGAAAAAGGGAATAAATACCTTGTCTGCATATTCAGGATCAATCCCTTTACCGTTGTCTGAAACCCGAATGTTGGTTTTGCCATCCTGAGATTCAATTCCCAGCCGGATTGTTTTCATTTTCCTGCTTTCAACTGCGTCCATTGAATTATTCAGGAGATTAATAAGCACCTGGTGTATCATCTGCGCATCCGCCCAGATACTCAGGTCGAGAGTAGAATCTGATATACTGAAATCTATATCAGCCTGTTCCATATCTCTGGCGAACAGGTTTTCTATGTGTCCGAACAGTGAACTCACAGGAATAGATTCAAATGTGGGTTTGGGTAGGCGGGTCAGGTTTTTATAGTCGGAAACGAATTTCACCAGTCCCTTGCTGCGCTCTTCAATCGTAGAAAGACCTGAATACATATCTTCCAGATCATCCTCTTCCAGGTCATCCAGTGTACGGCGTCTGCCATGTTCATCCATCAGCATCTCATTGATAGCAGCACTAAGTGATGAAACGGGTGTAACTGAATTCATGATCTCATGAGTGAGGACCCTGATTAGTTTCTGCCAGGAATCCAGTTCCTGCTCATCCAACTCATGACGGATGTCCTGGAGTGAGACCAGCTTGTAATTCTTCTCTCTGATCCTTACGCCGGTTGCGGTTACCGCGAGTCTCATGACTTCCTCTTCATTGCTGATCCTGATAAGTTCTCTCTTGCCGACTTCCAGGTCTATCATTCCCCTGTATAACTCCGGAGACTCAGCCTTTAAAGGCTCCAGGTTGCTGACACCTGTTCGTTTAAACAATCTTGAAGCAGCCTTGTTGAATAATATGACTTCCCCTTCCGTGTCAAAACAAACCAATGCAACCTGAATATGTTCCAGTACTATCTGGAGATACTGATATTGCGCTGCCTGATCAATTTTTGCCTCTTTGTACAATGAAAGGACCTCCTTATAACTTGATTCCAGATCACGGAAAGTTTTTTCAGAATACTTTCTTCTGTAGGAGCGTGTAAAATCCTGGTACTTCAGAGACTCCAGAAGATTAATGAATTCCAGGTTTGACCTGTCAATAAAACGGTATAGCTCAATAAGCAACAGGACTACCAGCAAGGCTGAAACACCTGTTCCCACATACCACTTCTCCTGGCTCATGGCAAAATACATCAGTCCCATAAAACCAGCAATCAGCAAAACTCTGATCAGTATCCTTATGCGGTGGCTACGAAATACCATATTTTGTCATTTTCCGGTAAAGAGTGGTCCTTGCCATACCAAGCTCTTCAGCCGCCCTGCTAATGTTATAATGATGTCTTTCAAGGGACTGTTGTATTGTTTCTGATTCCACGTCATCCATCCTGAAACCTGTAGGTACTGTGGGACTGCCCGCAGGTCTTGAGATAAATAAATCGGAAGGTTTTATTACCAGCGACTCGTCCAGGATAATAGCCCTTTCGATCACATGTTGAAGTTCACGAATATTTCCGGGCCAGGCATACTCCTTTAATTTCTGGTAAGAATCGTCCTGCAGCTTAATTCCCTCCTTCTTGTATTTTCTTGCATTTAATGCAATGAAATGGTCTGTTAAAAGGGGAATATCTTCCTTTCTTTCCCTGAGGGATGGGATTTTTATCTCAACTGTGTTTATCCTGTACAGAAGGTCTTCCCTGAATGATCGTTCTTTAACCATTGTATACAGTGGCATATTAGTGGCGGAAATCAGGCGAATATCTATCGGCGTTTCCCTGCTTGATCCAACCCTGTTAATCACACGGTTCTGTATGGCCGATAACAATTTGGCCTGAAGCGGTAGGGAAAGATTGCCAATCTCATCCAGGAACAGGGTGCCTCCGCTTGCCACCTCAAACCTTCCGCTGCGGTCTTCCCTGGCGTCGGTGAAGGCTCCCTTAACATGTCCGAATAGTTCACTTTCAAAAAGAGTCTCGGGGATGGCACCCAGATCAACGGAGACGAATATCTCATCAGCACGATCGGATGCCCTGTGCAGGGCCCTGGCAATTAACTCCTTGCCTGTCCCGTTTTCACCCAGTATCAGGACGTTAGCCTCAGTTTTGGCTACTTTGTTCACGGAATCCAGAACATGTTTGATCCGGGTGGAACGCCCAATTATTTCAACAAATTCCTGATCCATATCATGGTGAAGCAACTCTTGTTTTTTCCTTAGATCTTCAATTTCCTTACCCGATTGGTGAAGTTTGTAAACGTTTATTATTGTTGCGAGGAGCTTCTGATTGTCCCATGGCTTCACTATAAAATCAGAGGCACCTTCCTGCATAGCCTTTACCGCCAGGTCAATATCACCATAAGCTGTCATCATAACCACATGGGATGAGGGCACAGCTTTCATAATTTCCCGGAGCCATTTAAGACCTTCTTTTCCACTTGTTGCGCCTGCACTGAAATTCATATCCAGCAATATCACGTCAAAGGATTCTTCAAGCAGGCGGTTTATTACCTTTGATGGATCTGTTTCCACCTGGATTTTACCGAACTGTTTTTTCAGAACTATCCGGGCCGTTAGCAGGATGTCCCTGTCGTCATCAATGATTAGTATTTTACCAGGATTATGGTCCATTGTCTGTATTTCCGTATGCAATTTGCTGGCTAAACCTCGGATTTGAAGTTATTAATTGTTTCACTTTGAAACAAAAAAATGTTTCAATTTGATACATACATGTGATTAACTCACCTTAGGTGTTAATGGTTAATCGTCTTAAATACAGTATGTTGTTTCGTATGGTATGCATCTTGCATAATGGAGGAATACCCAAACTAAATTAATTACTATGATACAGACCAAAGAACTCGTAAAAGTCTTTCGCACCGATGAGGTCGAAACCACAGCATTAAACAAGGTAAACCTAGAGGTAAATACAGGTGATTTTGTCGCTATTATGGGTCCATCCGGATGCGGTAAATCAACCCTGCTCAACATCATCGGCCTGCTTGATAATCCAACTGACGGGGAGTTGTACTTTAATGGAACCGAGGTTGCCAAATTTAAGGAGCGCCAGCGTACCAATATGCGCAAGGGTAATATCGGTTTTGTTTTCCAGAGTTTCAACCTGATTGATGAGCTTACCGTATATGAAAATGTTGAACTTCCGCTGCTGTATATGAATGTTTCGTCGGCCGAGCGTAAGCAGAAAGTCATCGAAGTACTTGACCGCATGAAAATAGCTCACAGGAAAAAGCATTTTCCACAGCAGCTCAGTGGTGGACAACAGCAAAGGGTTGCCATCTCCAGAGCAGTCGTTACCAACCCAAAACTTATACTTGCGGATGAGCCAACCGGAAACCTGGACTCAGCAAATGGTGAAGAAGTAATGAACCTTCTGACCGAACTGAACCAGGAAGGCACGACCATCATTATGGTTACTCACTCACCGAGTGATGCAGAAAAGGCACATCGCATCATTCAACTATTTGATGGCCACATAGTAACAGAGAATATAAAGAAAATGCTTTAGGCGGATTCATTGTTTTCCTTTAGAGTTTTATAGGATATGTTACGCAATTACCTTACAACCGCACTCCGCTACCTGCTTAAGAATCCGGTCTATGCATTTATCAATGTATTTGGTCTCTCCATTGGACTGACCTGTGCGCTGTTGATCCTTCTTTTCATAAAGAATGAGTTCAGCTATGACAGGTTTCATGTTAGCAGGGATAATCTGCACAGGCTTGTTTTTGAGTTTGCCGACCAGGAAGGGGAGATCCGTTCTCCGCAAATGACGGCCCCAGTCGGACCTGACATGGTAGCCGAATTCCCTGAGGTGATTAGGGCCTCCCGTTTTACCCGGCCTTATGATGGATTCCTTAGCTATGATGAATCTGCATACACTGCTGAAAAAGTAATGTATGCCGATTCCACCTTTTTTCAGATGTTCTCATTTAACTTGCTCAGGGGGGATCCGAATAGGTCACTCTCGGAGCCCTGGTCCCTCGTTCTGGGTGAGGAAATTGCTAGGAATATTTTCGGGGAAGAAGATCCCATCGGAAAAATTGTACGGTGGAATAACAGGGATGAACTTACCGTGACAGGAATTGTTGAAAAGCCACCTTCGAATTCTCATTTCCAGTTTCATTCCCTTATTTCATTTTCTAGCAAATACCTTGATAAGCAATCCTATATGGGCTGGAATGGGGGAATGCAATATTATCACTACCTGGAACTGGTTCCCGGCGCAAATGCCGCTGCACTTGAAGCAAAGTTCCCCGACTTCATGTATAAGAATATCAATCATATATATGAAGAATCGGGTTCTTCAATTACAGCCTTTCTGCAGTCAATATCACGGGTACACCTTAATTCCGGGTATGTGGGTGAGATGGGTCCGACAGGTAATATGAATACAATCTATATTTATTCTGCAATCGCCCTGTTTATCCTTTTTATTGCCTGTATTAACTTTATGAACCTGACGACTGCCATGGCGACCAAACGAGCCAGAGAGGTCGGGATGAGGAAGGTTTTCGGGGCAGGCAGATCATCACTGATACGTCAATTCCTTGGAGAATCAATAGCCATGAGCATGATTGGACTCGTGCTTGCTCTGGTACTTATCGAGATACTTTTACCCTCCTTTGAACAAATCGTATCCAGGGAACTGGAACTCTACCAGTGGAGGAACATTGATCTTCTTATCGGAATACCAGCGCTCATGTTTGTAGTGGGACTCCTGGCCGGATCATATCCTGCATTCTACCTTTCTGCCTTTAAACCCACAGCCGTTCTGAAAGGGATATTCAGGGGGGTAAGGGGATACACAGGACTGCGAAACAGTCTGGTTTTTTTCCAGTTTGCCATAAGCATCATCCTGATAATATGTACCCTGGTGATCTATGTACAACTTGGCTATATCCGGTCAATGGACGTCGGTTACCGTAAAGATGATGTAATAGCCCTGCAATTTACCAGCGATTCGTTCAAATCCAAATACTTTGAATTGAAAGAGAAACTCGCTGAATTACCGGATATATTGAGCACGAGCGCCACTTCTGAACCACCGGGTGCGGGATTCACACAGAACGGTTACAGGCCCGAAGGGTATGAACGCTCGATCATGTTTTACGCTTTGGATGTGGATTATGACTATGTCAGTACCATGGGATTGCAGGTAATCCAGGGTAGATGGTTCTCGCAAGATTTTTCTACAGACCAGGATGCTTATTTGGTCAACGAAACACTGGCTAAACAGTTGGGATGGGAAGATCCGGTTGGGAAGACAATAAACAGGAGCGGTGACCATATAATAATAGGGGTTGTGAAAGATTTCCAGTTCGCTTCGGTGCACAGCGAGATTGGTCCCCTGATATTCACCATGAAACCATACAGCGGTTTCGACTACATGATGGTGCGATTCAATACTGCCAATCTTCCAAAGCTTATGGCACAGATCGAAAGAGCATGGAAAAATATTGATCCCAATGAGCCTTTTGAGTATACTTTCATGGATGAAGTGTTTGACGAAGTTTACCGGTCTGAACAGCAGATGAGCAAGCTACTGCTTTATGTGGCCATCATGGCAATACTGATTGCCTGCATGGGATTGTTCGGACTTGCTCTTTATTCCACCCAGCAGAGAACAAGGGAGATAGGAGTGAGAAAAGTATACGGTTCAACGGTAACCGGTGTAATGACCCTTCTCTCCGGAAGATTTACCCGCTGGGTGATCCTGGCCAACATCCTGGCCCTGCCTGTAGCCTACATAATAATGAAAAAATACATGCAGATCTATGCCTATCGAATCAATTTCCCGGTATGGATCTTCCTGGTAACTGCGCTTGGGGTATACCTGGTCGCCCTTCTTACCATTGGCTACCAGAGCTATAAGGCGGGAAATACAAACCCGGGGGATGCACTGAGATATGAGTGATCATTAACATATTTTAACACTCCCAGGGTAATTTTCAGGGTTTACTCCGCGTTCTTTTCTAAACTCTTGAATTATGGAAGTCCCCGTCCCACACAGAAATTCATTTTGGCATTCACTCAGTTTTAAGCTCGCTGTTGTAGGTATCCTGATAATTCTGATGTTGATTCCCGGTGCTATGATCCAGGATCTGATAAGGGATAGGGAACAGACCCAGCTTGATGTGATAACCGAGATAGGTTCGAAATGGGGAACAGGACAAACCCTTACCGGTCCCATACTGACCATTCCTTACCATGTCTATATTGAAGAGGACGGAAAGACCTATAAACAAATTCATCACGCTCATTTTCTCCCTGAAAATCTATGGATAGAAACCGTGGTCGA
>SDBV01004139.1_pt1 | contig 21032 bp, 19 predicted proteins | sample 2277081 | NCBI WGS metagenome assembly SDBV01 (sample SAMN10402039, study PRJNA504765) | marine sediment metagenome | isolation source: marine sediment core GS10_PC15, 223 cmbsf | place: Arctic Ocean: Southern Knipovich Ridge | collected 2010 | reverse complement strand
AATCTTGATTCTTTTTTACTGAAATTATATTCTAATTAAAAGAAAAAACTATTTACGGCATTTCTTTCTTTTATTCTGACAGCCGAAATACCTCGCAGTTCAACTGTGGGGATGGAGACTATGAACTAGTGCCTGACCACCTGACCACCAGCTTGCATGTGGTCAGGTGGTCAGGCAGCCTTACAGAACGAAGATACCTCTGAGCTCTGCTCCGGGATTCTTCATTATTCAGTTCTTTATGTTAGGCGTATTATTGGAAATATCAATTTTTATGGAGTATAAGCGAATGCGGAAAAGAATATTATTACTGTCAATGCCAAATACAACGATTACTTTTGAATATAAATGCAGTATACCCAATCTTGGTTTATCTTCTTTAGCAGCAAATATAGATAAAAATCTTATTGATGAAATAGGTATCATAGATCTAAATACAATAAAATCCAATCTGAAAGTATATTTACAAAAAACAATTAAAAGATTCAAACCGAATATTATTGGGCTTTCTGCAATGAGTTTCCAATATGAAACAGCTATAGAAATTGCTAAATTAATTAAAAATATTAACTCTGATATTACCACTGTTTTGGGAGGTTATCATGTTACACTAGTCTATAATGATATAGCTGAATCCGAAGATAGTAAATATATAGATTTTTTTGTTAGGGGAGAAGGTGAAGCCGCTTTTAATTTATTAATTAAAGAAATTTCAACTAATAAAAAAAATTTTGCTAATATAGATAATATATCCTATAAAAAAAATGATGCTTTTTATCATAATAAGTATGTAGAAAATTTAGAATTAAGTAAAATTAAATTACCGGATACAAATAAAAGGATAACAAAAAATTATTCGTTCTATGGCAAAAAATGTAATTCAATTGAAACATCGAGAGGCTGCACAAAATCATGTAATTTCTGTTGTATGAAATTTATGTATGGCAGAAAGTTAAGAAAATATAAAATCGAAAGAATTATTCTGAATATAAAAAATGCGATCTCTGATGGTGTCAAATTATTATTTATTACGGATGATAATATAACATTAGATCCAAAACATGCTCATGCATTTTGTGATGCAATTATTAAAAATAAGCTGAACAACATTGATTATTGTGTACAAGCATCCGTTCATGGCATTGCCTCAAATAAAACGCTGGTACAAAAAATGAAAAAGGCAGGATTCAAATTTGTCTTTATAGGTATAGAAAATACAAATTCAGGCAATATAGATTTTATCAAAAAAGATAATAGAGTACTAACCGAAGCTCAAACAGCTGTTAATTTACTACATGAAAATAATATTATTGTTGCCGGGGGTTTTATTATTGGTCTGCCCGATGATGATTATGATTCAATATGGAATAATTTTAAATATGCAAAAAAATTAAAATTAGATATTCCCTTTTTTTCAATATTAACACCTTTCCCAGGTACTGGAATTCGAGCTGAACTTGAAAAGCTGGGCTTAATTACAAATAAAAATGATTATTGCTTTTATAATACTCGCTTTGCAAATATAAAAACAAAGCATCTAACAGAAGAGGATTTGAATTCCATAACCTCGAAAATGTATTATAAATTCTTCGATTTTGATTTTTTTATTTATAATAAAATAAAAAAATTGTTTCCAACATTATTTTTAGGGTTGATTATAAAGCAACTGCCATATTTTATTAAATATTTTCTTATAAAAATATTTTCAAAAAATTATAATCGGGCAATCTATATTGAAAAGCAAAAACGTAATATTAAAAAGATGAAAAAATGGTTTTTAGATAAAGAAGACTTTTTTAAGAATCAACGTAAAAAATTAACACACATATAAAAATATATTTGTAAATTTGTAAGTTTCATACTACAATAATTTCATGGTAACTAAAGAAATGATTAAAAAACTCCCAAAGGTGGAACTTCATGATCACCTGGATGGGGGTCTCCGGCCGAATACAATTATCGAACTTGCAAAAGAGTATAAGGTTGATATTCCATCACAAAACCCAAAAGAACTTGCAGAATGGTTTATCAGGGGTGCAGACAGGAAAAGCCTTGCTTTGTACTTAGAAGGATTCGGAGTTACAGTTTCTTTAATGCAGACTCGAGAGGCACTTGAACGAGTTGCCCGGGAAGCGATAGAGGATCTTGCAGAAGAAAATGTTGTATATGCAGAAATACGCTTTGCACCGGTTCTTCACACACAAAAAGGCCTTAATCTTGAAGTAATTGTAGAAGCTGTTATTAAGGGCCTGGAAAAAGGAAAGAAAAAAACAGGTGTGCATTACGGACTTATTATCTGTGCAATGCGTGACCAGAACAATTCACTGGATATGGCAGAACTTGCAATATCCTTTCGTAATAATGGTGTTGTAGGGTTTGATCTATCAGGCGATGAACACGGCCATCCTCCAAAACGACATCTTAATGCATTCCAGTATATCCGAAACAAAAACTTTAATATTACAATTCATGCTGGTGAAGCATTTGGAATTGAGTCCATCTGGCAGGCAATACAGATCTGCGGCTCACATAGAATAGGTCATGCGACAAGATTAAAAGAAGACATGACAATTAGTGGTACAAGAATTATAAGTATGGGAACATTATCCCATTTTATTAAAGATAAAAGGGTCCCGATGGAGATCTGTCTTTCCTCTAATATACATACAGGATGTGCAAAGTCTTTTGACGAACACCCATTTAGAATATATTTTAGAAATAATTTCCGTACTATTATATGCACAGATAACAGGCTAATGAGCAATACTAATTTAACAAAAGAATTTGAAATTGCAGTTGAATATTTTAATCTTACTTTAAGAGACATAGAAAAGCTTACAGTTAATGCAATGAAATCCGCATATATTCATTTTGAGGAGAGAATACGAATAATATACGACATAATAAAACCGGGCTATACGGAAATCAGAAAAGAGATAGTGCCACTGGATTAGAAATTATAATATATAAGTGAAGAGGACTAATAAAACTATTATTATTAATCCTCTCCTTTACACTTATTATTTAAATAGCAGTAATACAGCATTATTACACATATCAAGTAATTCTGTAGCATCTTTTGCATTTCCAATGCTTGAACCAATTACTTCTGTGGTTTCCACAGAAAGCAATTTTACTTGCAGATAATACATTTCACCAATATAAGAAATATTTCCAATAACAACATAATCTGCACCTACAGATTTTCCAATTTGAACTACTGTAGATTGATCTGTTAAATCTGATAATTGGAATTCTTGTTCCTGTAATATTGAATCGATGCTCTGTCTATCTACTATTGTTGCTTCGCCAATGTTTACAAACGCATTTTCAACAAATGACAATACTACATTAGCAATATCCGTTTCAACATTTTCCGTAATTATTTTCATTTCTACTATTGCAACAGATTTATCTCTTATATTCTCAATTCTTCTTTGTGTTGTTAATTGCTCAACTGTTTCATCTTCCCGATATCCTTCCTGTTGTTCAACATCCTCTCTATTTTCATTTCCAAACTCTATTTCTCTTTGCCATACTATCACTTCCAGCCGTTCTTCGAAACTAGGGATCGGGCCATCCGGTGAATATCCTGCAGCTATTCCAATCTCCTCCGGTTCTATGAATCCGTTTCTATTCGTATCTGTTTCATTGTCAAATTCCAGATCAGGATCGACCGGATGAGGCCGAAAATACATTTCTTTAACTAAACGAAGATCATCATAATCTATGTAACCATCCATATTTGTATCTAGAAATCTATCAAACATTATATCATTATCAACATCATGCGGGCCACTTAAAATAATTTCAAATAATTGAAACATTTCAAAATCCTCAACTATATTATTCCGATTTATATCAAATAATCTATCTACTTCTGTAATAACAGGTAACTCTTGAAACTCATCCGAGTTAATGGGGCCAACTTTCATTTCAGACATTCTTATTGCTTCCATCATCTCTACTTCATCAACAAAATTATCATTGTTAAAATCTAAACGTTTGTCGGCTTCAGATTCTACAGGATGAGGCCTGGAAAGCGCCTCCTCCATTTGCATTATTTCTTCCGGCTCTAAAAAACCATTCATATTTAAATCCGCAAGTTCTTCTAAAAGATTTGTAATACTGCCATCACTTCTATATTCAGTAGATTCCGGCCCAAAAGGTAATAAACTAATACTTTCAAGTATTATTCTTGTAAACTGTTCTATTTCAAATTCATCAATAAACTGATCATTATTTTTATCTATTTCATCATCTATTCTCATTCTATTTTGGTGCGGTTCCTGTAAAGCTCTGTCAAAAATTAACAAATCCATAAGTTCTACAGTTTCATTATCATCAATATGGCCATTATTATTAAAATCAAGTTGCGATGCAATTTCCGGATAAAATTCAAATAATAATTGAATCTGTTGAACAAATAATATGTCCCTTGCCATTTCTAATTCAGGCTGATCTATAAATCCATCACGATTTTTATCAAAAAACTCATCCAGGGGTGTTTCTATATCATGTGGTTCTCCAATAAGCATCTGTACTGCAAATATTAAATCATTCTTTTCTTTTTCCTCTAATACTCCATCATGATTATAATCTGCCCATACCTGAAAATCACTTTCAACAGGACTTGATTCTACTGTAGAGCTGTCAGATACACATCCAATAAAAAATAGAAATAATACAATTATATTTATTAACAAAAACAAAAATCTTTTATTATTCATGATACTATCCTCCTTTTATTCGTTAAGATTAATTCTAAGTTTTAATACATAAAAAGTCAAAAAATTTATAAAAAAATCAATATAACCGCAGATAACAAAATATTTATTGACTATTTAATTATTATAATAGTAGGATCTATTTTAATGTTAGAATTATTTTTAATCTTATCCTCTTTATTGATTATTTCAATTTATACATGGCAAAAAATAAGTAAAAGAAAACTTAATAGGATTTTTAATGAAATTGCAGAAAGACTTGGGCTTTCTTTCAAATCAGGAAATCATAATTTAGAATATCAGCCAACTAGTAAAAGCAATATATTAGTTCAAATAAAAACATTAAAAGAGAATAAAACATATAATTTATGTATAAATGTTATTGTAAATCAATATTTCCCATTTAATTGTAGGGTTATAGATAAAGATAAGCTTAGCGAAATCATGAAAATAAATAAGATGGACAGGATACTCACTGGAGATTTAAAGTTTGATGATACTTTTCTAATTAATTATACGAATGAAAAATTAGTATTAGCCTTATTAAATAGTAATATAAGAAATCTAATCCTTACAATAATGAAGCATTTAAAAGATTTTAAAATAAGTGAAAATATTATTTCCGTATGTGCTCAGCCTAATATTAATAACGAAGAATATTCTATATCCAATGTTGATGATGAATATATTACTAATATTTTATGGATGATAAATAGTTTAATTAAATTAGCAGAACACTTAATGAATAAATATTCTATAGAACTATTACTTACAAATGCAGCCACAGATACAAATCCTTTTGTTCGTAAAAGAAATTTAGAAATTTTACTAAACAATTGTAATAGTAATAAAAATAATAAAAAAATCAATGATATTATTAATAATGCATTAGATGATAATAATATAGAAGTAAGACTCTTTGCAGCAATTCATACTGGAAAAAAGGGATTAGATTATCTTCATAAGCTTTTAGAATCAAATAGAGACGATGAAAAAATAAAAGCAATCAAAATTATCATTCTTCTAAAAAGTAAAGAGAGTATAGAGCCACTTACAAAATTATTCTCTAATATTAGTATTTTAGATATAAAATTAGAAATAATAAAGGCATTTAAAATTATTGGAGATGTGGGGGTAAATGAGCTGCTTCTTGAACAATTACATTCACATAACAATCTGCAATTAGAAATAATTCAGGCATTAGGTACATGCGGTAAATTAAATGCAGTGGAACCTTTATTTTTTATAGCAAAACAGATTAATCCAATAACAAAAGCTGCAGCAAGAAAATCAATATTAAATATTCAATCCAGATTAGGGAAAGAAGAAAAAGGCGGGCTATCTATTTCCAATATTGCAAATGAAGAAGGTGCTTTGAGTATGGCAATTGATACTGGTGAAGGTGCTTTAAGTGTTGTAGAAGAAAAAGGGGAGTAATTTAAGGTGTTAGGAATAATAATCTGGGCAATTTCTGTTTTAACTGTAACTGCATTATTTGCAGTTCGAAATATGAAATTCTCAAAAATCGATTCCTTAAATGATTTTTACATAAAAGAGGCTAAAAAGTTAGGCTTTAATTTTCACAAGGGTGACAAATCTATTGGCCCTTCCCTTTCAGGAACATATAAAAATTGTACTGCAAATATAATTGAAAATAATACTACAATAACAGATTTAAAAGAATTATGGGAAAAAGTTCCAAACAATAAGGAAATTAAAATAGGAATAATAGAGATATTAAATGAAAGAAGAGCCATTAACTCGAATGACTTTTTACTTGAATACCTTGATGAAATCCATGATGATGAAATCATACTTCAAGTTATAAAACTCATAGGTGAGATCGGCACTAAAAAAGCTGTAGAACCATTATTAAAAATGAAAAAATTTATATTTATGTATGAAGTTGAAACAGCAATATTAAAAATTCAATCAAGGCTGAAAAATGCAGACTCAGGACAACTTTCTTTAACAGAACAAAATTCCAAGGAAGGCGCATTAAGCTTAACAGAAGATGATAAGGAAGGCGGATTGAGTATAAGTGAAAAAGAATGATTAACACAAACTACTAAATATTTCTAATTCAATTAAATATTTAATAAAATTACTGATTAAATATATTGCCTATTTCTCATAATTATCTGTATATCGAACAGTATTTCGTCCTTTTTCTTTAGCTAAATAAAGTAAATTATCTACGCCTCTTATAAATTGTGAAAGTGAAAGCTCAGAACTTCCATTATAACTTATAACTCCAAGTGAAATAGTTGTATGAATCTTTATGTTATTGTATTCAAAGTCCTCATCATCTATAATTTTCCGGCATTTTTCTGCAACTTTCCTAGCCTGCTCTAACCGGGTTTCTGCTAATGCGAGTATAAATTCTTCACCTCCATAACGCGCGAATAGATCAGCCTTTCTTGTAATTTTCTGGATGCGTTGTGCAAGACAGCGAAGTACAAAATCACCTGCCTGATGCCCATAATTATCATTAACTTTTTTAAAATAATCAATATCTATCATCACTAATGAGAGATTTGTATTAAATCTTTTTATACGTTCATATTCTTTTTTTATCCATATATCAAAATAACGTCTGTTAAATACTCCTGTTAAATCATCATACATAGTAAGCCTGTATAATCTTGCATTTTCCAGTACAACAGCAATTTGAGCTGCAAATGTATTAAAAATCATTAAGTCGTCTTCATCAAATTCTTCATTATTATTTTTGTTAAGAGCTTCGAGTACACCAATTATTTTATCACGAATAATTAAAGGCACACAAATCATGTTTCTTGTATCAAAATTTGTTATATCATCTGCTTCTTTAAAATGGTATTTATTTGTATTCACATTATTAATTATCATAGGCTTCTTTGTTTCTGCCACTCTACCTGCAATTCCAACACCCATTTTAAGTCTTATTTCTTTTACAAGCTGACTACCTCCGGAAACTTGCGAAAAATATAATTCATTAGTTTGCAGATCTATCTGTATTAAAGAGCTGGCTTCGACTCCCATTATTTTTGTAACAGATTCTAATATAATATTAATTAGTTTATCTAAATTTTGAGTAGAATTAATCAATGTTAGTGTATCTAAAGCTTTTAATAAGCCTAATGAAACTTTTTTTGCGTTATTTATCATTTTATTATACTAAATTGTAGAACGTTTTAAGAAAGAATAAAAGGAAAAAATTAGTTATTTTGCAATATTAAATTAGATTGATATTACAAGACTGAGCCCAGCTGCTAAATATATTTACTTGTAAAAAGTACTTTATTATGTAATATTTATTTGAATAAGATTATGAATGAGCAAAAAAATACCGGCAAATTACGAATTGGTGACGCATGGAATGCTATTACTATTATAGCCTTATCTCAAAATAATCCATTAAAAGCAATTGCCGAATTTGTAGAAAACTCAATTGATGCAAAAGCAAAAAATATTACAATAATTCGCGGTAAGGAAAAAGGGGAAGTATATTTAAAAATTATTGATGATGGCAATGGTATTCCAAAAGATAAGGAAGGCAAACCGGATTTTAAATATGTAGCCACACATATCTGTGACTCAATTAAGAGACGTCTTAAGGCTAACGGCATTGAAAGTATTCAGGGAGAGTTTGGAATTGGACTATTAAGCTTCTGGACAGTTGGTGAACGCTTATTACTATCCAGTGCTGGTGATGATGATAGAATGTATCAAATGGAAATGCATAAAAATGAACAGGGCTACAGTATTACAAAAAAACGGATACTCTTTGCCAGGCAAGGTACGGAACTTGTTATTTTTCCACTATTACCCGGTTTAAGACAATTGAATGGTGAAAAGATTCAGAATTACCTTGCTTCGGAGTTAAGAGACAGAATAAAAAAAAACTTTGTTAATATAGTTATTAAAGATCGGTATTCAAGAAAAGAGTTTAATGTAAAACCGAGACAATTTACGGGTAGACTAATTCATGAGATAGAACCACTTGTAACAAAAATTGGTGATATATATATAGAATTGTATCTTAATACTTGTGATCAATCCAATAAAATTAGTCTTTATAGACACGGAACTCGTGTATTACCGGATATAACAAAATTAGATTCTTTTAGTTCTTCTCCCTGGCAGAGTGGATATTTTCAGGGTATGATTGATGTTCCTTTTCTACAGCTTACACCAGGTACAAGAGATGGTATAATTCAGGATGAAAGCTACACAATTTTTACTGAAACTATTGCTGAACTTGAAATTATACTAAATGATATTATAGAACGCGAAAAAAAAGCGGCAGAAGAAGAAGCAAGTAAAAACATCCTTAGTTCTATAAAAAAAGCTCTAAAAGAAGCCTTCTTAAGATTGCCCCAGGAAGAATATGATTGGTTTAATTTGTTCGCAAAAAAGAAAAAAATACAACCAGGATACAAGGACAAGGACAATGAAAAAGATAATTCTTCAAGCACTATTAGTAAATCAAGTTTAGAAAATGAAGAGGAGGAACGTGAAGAAATTCAAAAGCAATTTTTTGATTATCCCGGACCTCTTCATAGTGTAATCATTTCTCCTTCTTCCTCGATAACAATGGTGGAAACAAAAAAAGTATTAAGGATAATAGCCAGAGACAAAAAACGTAAAATTGTAGACCGGGATCTTGAGATATTGTGGAAGATTATTGAAGGTGGAGGTAAAATAGATAAACCGGAAAACGAAATCATAAATTTTGAAGCTCCGGCTGAACCGGGAATTACTATTTTAGAAGTTGTAGTAAAACAGGGCAACAAATCATGTACAGCCGAAGGCGTAATTACTGTAACAGATACTCTTATCGAAAAGAACATTAAAGACAAATCTTCCACTTCAAAAGGCTTGCCTGGATATACTTTTATGAGAGCTCCTGGTGAGCTGTGGCGTTCCAGGTTTGATGAGAAAAATAATATAGTTATTATTAACAATGGGCATGGTGATTATATTTTTGCCATGAAAAAGAAGTCTTTGAAATTGAAATATATTTGCCGTCTTTATACAAAAGAATTAATATTAAAGAATTTCAGAGGTTATCCTGCCGCGGAATTATTAGAACGAATGGTGGAACTTTCTATATATACTGAAGAATTTTTAAAGTAAGGAAGTGAGTAAAAATAATTTATATTACTTCACTTACAAGGAAAAAAATAATTGACGAAGTTTCCAAAAATTCTTATCATTTAGTATTCTGTTAGTTGCAGTAGCTGAATTATTTAATACTAATATATACAGATTATTAATTTAAAAAAGAGGTATTATGAAAAATAAATATTTAGACCAGATTAAAGCATACATACATTATCATCAGTTAGGAACTGATCCCGGAGGTTATATTGCAAAACTTGAACGAATCTGCAATATGAATGTATCAGATTGGGATGGTAAACTACCTGCTCCGGGTAAATTTAAACTTGATGCAAAAAGATGCAAGGTGGTTGAATCAACCAAACAAAAACCTATCATTCCATGGTGGTGGTATATGGATCAGGAAGAGCCAGTCCCTTCCGTTGTTGAAGGAATATATAATCATATTATTTTTAATTATGCAATTATCTATCCTATCAGAAATATTTGGATCTATATTATAGTAGAGCCCTCTAAAAAAGATCTTGAAATCATAAAAAACCAGAAAAATCTCAGGGCTTTTATAATGATGAGCTTGATAAATAAAAATATTAATCCAAAAGAACGTCATTTTAAACGGCTGCGTTTGGGAAAATTACTAAACTCAAATGAAATTAAAAAAGTATTAACATTTGTAGCTTATTCTGAAAATTATGAATTTAAAGACAGTGTTCCAAAACAGATCCCTGTTATAAGCAGCTTTACAGGTGCAAATTGTACACACTGGAAATTAAATTATCCCGAGCAGAAGCAAGTTTTTTCAAGTCTTAAAGATTTAATTGATTTATTGTTTAAATAATTCAGATAATTGACCAAAAAAAATGAAGAATCCTGGAGCAGAGCTCCGAGGTATTTCGGCTGTCAGAATAAACACTATAATTAATAATTGCCAGAATTTTTTATGGAGCTTATTCAGCATTTAATACAAAATGAAAATGAAATTAGCGTAAATGCAATTGAACATTTATATCCTGGAGGTTTCATACAACTTGAAAAGGACTGGCTTAATTTTATACCACTTATGAACCTGCCAATTATAATACAGTAATATTTTTTGGCTTCCTGGATCGCTTTTTAGAACTTAGTGGATCGCATACCCTGAGTGTAACTAACAACGTACTGGCCAGACTCTTGTTCCTAATACTCGAGGAATTAAAATATTCTGCTTGACATTGATTATTACTTTTTCTATCGTTACTCACGGAGTATCTATTGCTATTCAGATTTAGTCTTTATGGTTTCCTTAAAAACCAACGGTATTTTGAGCCTTTTTTAGTTCTTGCTTTTATGGAAAAAGGACTTTCCTTTTCTCAAATTGGCCTGCTTATAGGATTTCGGGAACTATGTATTAATTTTATGGAAATACCTACTGGCGCATTAGCGGATGTTGCAGGCCGGCGTAGAGCAATGATTTATTCATCAATTGCATATTCGGTATCCTTCCTTGTATTCAGTCTTTCCGACTCTTTACTTATACTTTTTGCAGCAATGTTCCTGTTCTCTGTTGGAGAAGCCTTCAGAACCGGCACCCACAAGGCTATGATATTTGACTGGCTAAAACATGAGGGACGCGATAAAGAGAAAACAGCTATATATGGATATACACGATCGTGGAGTAAACTGGGGTCTGCAGTAAGTGCCCTGGCAGCAGCAGCGCTTATGTACTTCTCGGACAATTATTCCCGTATTTTCCTTTTAAGCATAATACCAACCATGCTAAATATCGTGAATTTTTTAACCTACCCCAAATACCTAGATGGTAATTATTCAGGACAAAAATCCATAGCTAGTATACTCTCAAAGCTTAAAGAATCCGTATCATTTTGTTTCACACATAAACCGCTAAGGCGTTTGCTTATTGAATCAACTAATTTTGAAGGCCTCTTTAAAGCCAGTAAAGACTATCTGCAGCCTATTATAGAGGCAATGGCTCTAAGTATACCCATATTCCTTTACCTTGACGGACAAAAGCGTACAGCCATTCTTATTGGTCTTGTTTACTTTACACTCCATTTGCTTAGTAGTTTTGCTTCCCGTCATGCAAAATCTATGGTTAAAAGATTTAAGAGTGAAGCTGGTGCCGGTCGTATGCTGTGGTTAATGTACGGTTGTTCATTTATGATTATGGGTGTGGCTATTTATTTCCGACAGAACTGGATAGTGCTTATAAATTTTATAATCCTGGCGATACTCCAAAATTTCTGGCGGCCGATTTTAATTTCCAGATGTGCCACCGAATCAGATTCTGATAAAGCTGCAACTATACTCAGTGTCGAGAGCCAGACTAAATCAATCTTTGTTGCGCTAATTGCACCTGCTATCGGCTGGAGTATCGATTACCTGTCTAAGGTTGTACCGCACCTGAAGTTTCTGCCCCTTGCTGTACTCGGTATTCTTATCAGTTTATGGATGGTAGTATCACAATGGAAGAAGAAGAAAAAGGAATAAATTACGAGTAATTACCGGGCAGTCGTAATAGCTAAAAATAAACGATAAGAAAAGCAGGTAAATCTTATCTATGTTTTGACTAAAAAATTCCTGCTATTTGACTATTTCAAAACCGCTATCCAGTATCATCTGTTTTGTTTTATCTACACTTTCTCCACCTACCGTTAGATAACCTCTGGAAAATACCGAATTGGCGGGGTACAAACTAAAAGAATTAAGTGATCGTAAATGGTACTCTCTTCCGCCTGCCGCTCTAATTTCTGCATTTGGCAGAACAAATCGAAAAACACATAGAACCTTTAAGCAATACTCTGGCGTAAGTTTTTGTGGATTTTTAATTTTATGATTTTTAATTGGAATAAAAAAATTAATTGGGACTGATTTTGCGCTCACTTTTTTTAGTTCGCGTGCAATATTAATTATATCTTTAATACTTTCTCCCATCCCAATAATTAACCCACTACAAATATCCAGACCGGCATTTCTTGCAGTTTGTATAGTATCTACACGTTTTTGATAAGTATGGGTTGTACATATTTCACCATATTTATGTTCGCTGGTATTTAAATTATGGTTATACCTGTCCACGCCTGCATTTTTTAAAGCAACCGCTTCTTCTTCCGTTAAAAAACCAGCAGAAGTACAAACTTCCATTTTATATTTTTCTTTTAGCTTTTTTACAACATTACAAATCCTATCTATCCTGTTTTTACCCAGGTCTCTCCCGCTAAACACCATGCAATACCTGAATGCATCCATTTCATAAGCTGCCTGTGCTTCCTTTAATATTTCCTCGTCTGTCTTCATAGGATAAATATTTACTTTTTCTTGTGAATCCCTAGACTGAGCACAATAATTACAATCTTCACTACAATTGCCACTTTGAACATTGTTTATTACATGTATTTTTACCCCTCTAGCAAAATACTTAAAACGTATCTTAAAAGCAGCATATAAAAGTGGGAGCAGTTCCACTTCTTCGCTTTCTAATATCCACTTAATATCTTCGTTTTTAATAGAACCGCCATCAAGACTGGCATGAATAAGTTCTTTATATTTTGTTAACATTCAAAATCTCCGTTATTTATCACCTAAAATATCTTTTATGGACTGTATTGCTATATCAGTCATAAAATCCATCTCATCTTTATTTATTATATAAGCCGGCATAAAATAAATTACATCCCCCAGGTTTCGGAGAAGAACTCCTTGCTTTTCTGCATTTCTATATATTTTGTAACCTATCCTGTCTTTCCAGCTAAAGGCTTCTTTCGTTTTTTTATTTTTAACCAGCTCTATCGCTGTAATTATACCAATAGTCCTTATTTCTCCTACATTATGATGTTCTAAAAGAGGTTGAACATTTTGCCTTATATATTCCCCTTTCTCTTTTACTTCCTGCAAAACATTTGTCTGCTTAAAAAGTTCAAAAACAGCACAAGCAGCTGCACAGGCAAGAGGATTACCGGTATAAGTATGTGAATGCATAAAAGCCCTCTGCTCTTCATAAGGAGCATAAAAAGTATTATAAATCTCATCATTTGTTAGTACGGCAGCAAGAGGTAAAAAACCACCAGTTATTGCCTTGGAAACTGTTACAAAATCCGGAACAACAGGTGAGGCCATCATTTCTCCGGTTTTACCAAAACCGACAGCAATTTCATCGCAGATTAAGTGAACATCAATCTTATCGCATAACAATTTTAATTTTTGTATATACAATGGAGGATACATATTCATCCCATTAGCACACTGAACAATAGGTTCTACAATAACAGAAGCTATAGTTTCACTATTTTCTTTTAAGAGTTTTTCTGCATGTTCGAAACACTCTGCCTTGCAACTAGTTCTTTCCAGATTGTAAGAGCATCTGTAACAGTTAGGGCCAACAATTTCTTTAGTTTCCGGCAATAGTGGAGCATAAATTTTCTTATAAGTATCTATCGAGCAAACAGACAATGCCCCCAGGGTCTCACCGTGGTAGGAACCTCTCAGGTAGGCAAAGTGTTTCTTTCTAGTTTTCCCCTTTATGTACCAATAGTGATATGACATTTTAAGAGCAACTTCTACTGAAGATGCGCCATTATCAGTATAAAAAACTCTAGCAAGTTTTCCATCAAAAAGCCCGGCCAAATACTCAGAAAGAATGATACCGGGAGTATGAGTATAATTTGCAAAGATAATATGCTCTAAATCATCCAGTTGCTCCTTAATCCTTTTAAGAATATATTCATTTGTGTGCCCAAAGATATTTGTCCACCAGGAAGAGATTGCATCCAGGATTTTCCCCCCATTTTCCTTGTAAAGCCATACACCTTTTGCCTTCTTTATATGAATGGCAGGATATTCCTCATAATCTTTCATCTGTGAGCAGGGATGCCAGAGATGTTTTTTATCTAGCTCTAATATTCTTTTTAAATCCATTTTATTTCCTTGATATACAATAGAGCACTTTATAGGTAACTTTCACCTTATTATTCTCTGTTTTAAATAATTCCTTATATTTTTTTAGAACATTTTTTAAAACAATGTAACTTACATTTTTTTCTCTAAAATTGGAAGCACCGACCTGTTTAAGGGTCTTCATAAACTCAAGTGGAGAATTATAATAACACAGGTGCTCCACTGTCTTAAAATTCTCTACTCTAAATCCACTTTTTTTCAGGGCTCTAAGTACATAATCTTTTTTATAAAAATCCAATAAAGGATTTTCATATTCCATATTTAAATTCTTATAAACATCACAAAATGCAGTGTTCAGCTCTGTAAATGTTTTATCTATAAAAAAGGCAAAACTAAATAAACCATCCTGCATAAGAGCATTATTAATCTTTATAAATACCTGCTCTAATGTTTTTATCCACTGAAAAACAGAGCTGGAACAAATAAGATCATATTTATTATTTAGCAAAGTCCTGGCTGCTTCATCTTCTATATCTGCTTCAATAAAATGTATTCTGGTAGTACTTTCTTTTCTCATACCGTCAAATTTTAATTTTGTCAGGCTTAACATATTAGGACAAATATCATTTAAATATAGATTATCAGGTTCAAAGGTATTTAATAAGGCCTGTGAAAGATAACCGGTTCCACATCCAATTTCATAAATGTTCCTAGAACGCTTACCCTTAATTTTAAGTTTTGCAAGGAGATTAGAGGCAACTTTCTTCTGAACATTTGTATATTCATCGTAAGTATTGGCATGGCTGTTAAAACTATTTTTCATACAGAGATTGTACATAAAAAGTCCTTCCACTCTTTAGCAACCATTTCAGGTGATTCTATAAATAAGGAATGCCCACCCCCTGGCTCTTTTAATACACCAGCGCCAATTTTATCTTTTAGTATTCTTGCTCCGGCAGGCGGTGTTGTCCTGTCGTATTTACCATGCAGTATAAAAACAGGAACCCTGATTTCACCAACACAATCAAGCAAATCAATATTATTAAGCTCTTCCAGACCTGTTAGAAGTGCATTTATGTCCGGCAGATTCTCACATAACATAGTAATATACTCGCCCTTATTCTTTACAAACTTCAGAATAGAGTTATAAAAGCTATTCATAACAACTTCTTTATTTCGCTTTATTAATACAGTCATCTGTTTAAGTTTCTTCTGAGTAATTCCATTCTCATATCCTGTTTTTTTACAAAACCTGGCAGTAGCACCGGTTAAAAACAAAGAAGAAACACTTTCCGGATTTAAAACAGCAAATTTTAGTGCAAACAATGCACCAAGTGACCAGCCAAAAATATCCAATGCTCCATGTGCCGTATACGTTTTATGAGTTTTTTCTGAAAGTCTTAGCAAACTTTCCTCTGCTTCTTTATAAGAAAAACCAGGTATGGAAATAAATTTTGTTTCTTTATTGTATTTTAAGAATTCCTTAAAAAGAGACTTACCAGTCCCGAATCCTGGTATTATTACTTTCAAAACGATTCAACCCATCCAGTTATTAAATCTGCCAGATAGTCAAGATCATCCGGTGTATGATAAAAGGAAATTGAAAGCCTTACCCGTGACATATTCGGCGGTATAGTCGGTGGCCTGATTGCCGGTGCAAAAATACCATTATCCATTAAGTAATTCATTAGGTCCATGGCCTTCTCATTTTCCCCGACAATTACAGGTATTATCTGAGACTCACTGGCTCCAAAATTAATGTCTCTTTCTTTTAATCTTTTTCTAAAACCGGCTGCTTTAGCAAGTACTGTCTTTCCCCTGTCTTCAGTCTTTATTATTTCCAGTGCTTTAATAACAGAACCCAAAATAAAGGGCGGGAGAGCAGTTGTAAAGATAAAGGGACGACAAGTGTTTATTAAATATTCTATTAATAAATTGTCACTCAAAATAAAAGCGCCGAATACTCCAAATGCTTTTCCGAGGGTACCTATAATTATATCAATATCCTTTAAAAGATTCTTTTCTGCACATAGCCCTCTACCCTTATTACCAAATACTCCAATACTATGTGCCTCATCTACAATTGTTAGTGCATCATATTTCTTTGCAAGATTAGTTATTTCTTTAAGTTTAGAAATATCGCCTTCCATACTGAACAGGGAATCTACAATAATTATCTTTTGCTTCCAATCATTATACTCTTTTAATTTTTTCTCTAATTTCGCCATATCCCTGTGAGGAAACCTGACTAATTTTGCCCGGGACAGAATTGCTCCATCATAAATAGAAGCATGGTTTAATCTATCACAGAATATAACAGTATCACGATTTGCCAGAGCAGAGAGTATCCCTATATTTGCATTATATCCTGAATTCATAAAAAGAGCTCTTTTTTTATGAATCCATTCCTTATTAATCCAGGAGACAAATTCCTTCTCTACTCTTGTAAAAGGTTCCAGAGTTCCGCTTACGAGCCTTGATGCACCAGAACCTACTCCCCATTCCTTACTAAATTTGTATCCGGATTCTATAATTCGTTTATCGCAGGAAAGTCCGAGATAATCATTACTGGCAAAATTTATATATTTCTTCTTATTGATTTGAATTTCTCTACCAGTATTTTTTTCAAGAGTATTTAAACAACGGTATAAATTCCTGGATCTTTTTTTACTAATAGACTGATTTAAAATGTTTTCCCATGTAATATTAATCATATATCATATTTTTTATTATTTCTTTATCCGGAAAATATTTTAACTTCTTATCAAGATCCCCGGTTAATTTTTTTTCCGTATCCACACCCTTTATAGCAGGAATAAGAAATATTGATTCAATCTTATTTAATTTCTTAAGAATGCTTAAGTTCTCTAATTCTATATCTGTTGGATTATCATCATAATAAATAAGAAATATTGCAGAAATATAAAGATTTAATTTTTTAGCATAAAAGCATGAAAGTGAAACATGATTTATAGTACCAAGCCCTGCATCGGCAACAAGCAAAATATTCATTGAACACTTCTCTGCTATTTGTGTTATCAATATGCCTTTATCATTCAGTGGTACAAATAATCCACCAGCACCCTCACATATTATAATATCATATTTTTTTTGTAAAGAATAATAATCACTGGCAATCTTGTCCAGACTAATATTCACTGCTTCTAATCTTGCGGCAAAATGAGGGGAAGCAGGTTTTTGCAATAAATAAGAACAGTATACATCCTCTCGTTTTAATACTGATTTAACAAACATCGCATCCGGAGAATTCATTTTACCATTTATATTTACAGCACCACTCTGTACAGGTTTATAATAGCAGATCCTTTTACCAGTCTCTATTAAAATCTTAAACAAACACGCAGAAACAACTGTTTTACCTATCTCCGTACCGGTTCCGCTTACAAAAATCCCCCTTCCTTTCATGCCGCAGAATATAGCCAGAATGCCTTTAAAAGTCAAGTTATGATCCTTTTACCAATACAATAATTAATAATTTACTTTATCAAACTGTATTAGCTGAAAATTTTACAACTTATTTACAATTTATTAAGAATTTTATAATTAAAAGTGATATTTTAATTGAAATAAATATATTATCAAGGATAACTTAAATGAATAAAAAAGAAGAAACAATCATAAAATCAAGTAGTGGAAGACTCTGCAAGGGGATAGATAAAAATAAGTGAAAATCAAATTATAATAAGCTTCATCAAATTATTATTTTAAATAGATTTTTTATTGAGATTAAGACCAACCTCTAATCCTGGCTTCTTCTTTTAATGCTAAAAAAGCTTCTTTATCCTCTCCAGTATTAGTTCTAAGCCCAAGAGTTCCTAAGTATTCAACAAAATTTTCTGAAGAAAAACCATAATATGATTTAAAGTAATCAAGTGAACTCTCAGAAAGATCATGCATCCAAATAAACATTACAAATTTAACTTGATCTTTGTGAGTATCCCATGCCTTGAGTACTTCTTCAACAAATTCTTTTTGTTTAGTTTCAGAACTTCCTAATTTGGTACTTGATGGATAACCTGCCTCAATAAAATAAATTTCTTTACCTTTATATAAAGTAGTTATTTTTTCAAAATCCAAAGAAACAATGCCTGGATTTTTAACAGAAAAATCATCATTTAAAGGATAATAAGTAACCATTATAGTATCACTAAATTCATTCAATTTTATGAATTCTTCAACATTGTTTGAAACAAGGCCATTAAACATCCCCTTTGTTCCAATTTTTGCTTCAGGCCATTTAGTTTTTGCATACTTACTTACGTTTTCATAAAAAATCAAATATTCATTCCAAGCATCATTACTATTAAGATATGCATCAATTTCGTTACCAATTGTAACTGACAAAATTTCAGCATCTGGGAAAGAATCATAAATATAATCTATAAATTTTTTAAAAGCTTCTATAACTTCTGGATCATCAAATTTCATATTTTCAAGATAATCAGGTAATTTTTTATTATTGGTATCAATAGGATTTATACCAAGGCTTAATTTAATATTTTCTCTGGCATAAAATGAATTTGAAATCTTAAGAATGTATTCATTATCCCTATAATCTTCTTTAGATGGTTCATATTGATTCCAAAAAATAGGAAGTTCAACAACTTCTGCGCCAATTTCACGCGCCAAAGCAAAAGAAGTTTCAAAATCAATAGAACTTACATCCCAAAATGCAATACTCATAAGTCGATCTTCTTTAGGAAGTGGATTATATTCTTCTATTGTAAAATTAGCTAAATTATCTCTTAATTTAATATTAGTTTCAGTACATCCGATTAAAGAGATTATACAAAAGAATATTATAATTAATTGCAATTGGTTCTTCATTTTATAACCTTCCAGAATTCCGTCTGCAACAACTGAGTTAAGTATTATTTAAACTGCTCATTCTATTTAATAATTTTTTTAATTGAAAAAAATTGTATAGATGCCCATATTTTGTCTTATAAGATTCCTCACCTGAATAAATAACATAACAATTATCAGATAGAATTCTAGAATATTTTTGGAACTTAATTATATTATTAAAATATTCATCAATATAGGTTGAACCTGATTTTATTTCGAGATATTTCTAGGAATTATGGCTGAATAATATATATATTGAGTATATTTGTCAATATTCTTTACATTTTCGGAATTAGATTCCGTATCTGTAAAGCAATCTATACTTCTGAAAGATTACCTATATCAACATCAAATTTATATCTTATTCCTTTTGTCAAATAAACCTTATAATCACAAAATCCTGCACTAAAAATCGAAAAGTGTCCTTATAAATAGGCATACTTCTCCCTGTTAAATAAAAACAAAGAAAAAATGTATGACTTTATATCTCCGGATTTAGTCTACATATTCATTTATCTTTAAAGCAGCATTCTTCCCATCCATAGCAGAGGATACAATTCCTCCGGCATAACCCGATCCTTCTCCACAAGGAAATAATCCTTTTATCTGGATGTGCTGCATGCTGACAGGGTCTCTTGGAATACGAATGGGAGAAGAAGTTCTCGACTCTACGCCAACAATATAAGCATCATTGGTAAGAAAGCCTTTTTTTTTCTTATCGAATTGAATAAACCCAGCCTGCAATCTTTTGCAAATTTCCTCCGGAAGCCATGAATGGAGCGGAGAAGTTACCAGGCCCGGAGTATATGAGTTTTGTGGGATAGTTCCTGATATTCTATTGCTAACAAAATCCGATAATCGTTGGGCCGGAGCAATTTGTCCGCCACTGCTGTTTTGTTTGGCAAGCTTTTCCAGGTAATGTTGATATTTTAATCCTGCAAGAACACCATGTTGATTATATCCAACAAGATCTTCCAGACGGATTTCAACAACAATTCCTGAATTTGCATATGGAGAATGCCTGCCGGACGACGACATACCATTAACTTAACTACAATTTCGTCAGCTGATGTGGCCGAAGGTACTATGTATCCTACCGGGCACATACAAAAAGAATATACCCCTCTGCTCTCCACTTGAGCTGTTAGGAGGTAACTGGCTGCCGGTAAGTATTTACCTCTATCTTTTTTATGATATTAATCAATGGATATCCCATTTGGCAATTACAAGAACTTAATAATGGTAAAAGATTGGGATCCGCAAGAATCTGACGAAACAGAGTATGTATATTATGCAAAAGGTATCGGATATATTTATGCTCTAGTGTCCTGAATTGTATTTAAATTCACAAAATCAGATTATTATGCTATAAACATATTATGGCAAGACCAATTAAATTAATTATATTAACTGACGATGAAAGAACTGAATTACAAAAAAGAA
>SDBV01004138.1_pt1 | contig 21033 bp, 20 predicted proteins | sample 2277081 | NCBI WGS metagenome assembly SDBV01 (sample SAMN10402039, study PRJNA504765) | marine sediment metagenome | isolation source: marine sediment core GS10_PC15, 223 cmbsf | place: Arctic Ocean: Southern Knipovich Ridge | collected 2010 | reverse complement strand
GGCCGAGGTTTCGAGACGACTACTTGGATCCAATGATCTGTGATCCACCATATGGATTGAAAGTCATGGGCAAGAGTTGGGATCACGGTGTGCCCGGACCTCGATATTGGAAGCAATGCCTGCGTGTAAGTAAGCCGGGGGCGATACTAATGGCTTTCGGGGGCACCCGTACTTTTCACCGATTAACCTGTGCGATAGAAGACGCGGGTTGGGAAATTCGAGATTGCATAATGTGGTTATACGGTTCGGGCTTTCCTAAAAGTTTAGATATAAGCAAAGCCATAGACAAGGAAGCGGGGGCTGAACGGGAAGTGGTCCAAATGAGAACAGACGGAAATAAGGGTGGTGGTGTAAAGACATATGATGACGATAGTTATATTTGGGACAAACCATTTGCAGAAACCATCCCCGCCACCCCTCTCGGTAAAATATGGAATGGGTGGGGCACAGCTTTGAAGCCTGCCTGGGAGCCTATTGTGGTGGCTATGAAACCTTTGGACGGAACTTACGCTGCCAATGCCGAGAAACATGGCGTGGCCGGGCTTAATATCGACGGGGGGCGGTTGCAGGGCAACTACATTGCGACCCGGGCGGAGAATTCGTACACCACCGAGGTCAGCTGGACGGACGTACCGGCGCATTATTTCCTCGAGCACCTCAACTACCCCGAAGTGCTGCACGGCACGGTCTCAGGCGAGGTCAGCTGGTTTCTCGACCGGGACGATCCGGGGACGATTAATGGTTCAGGTTTCTTCGACGTGACGGACGGAGAGTTCAGCGCGGACTTCCTGTACTCGATTCTTGAAGGCCAGGTCGAAGACGACATCGGCGCGATCCCCGCAGACCTCAATTTCAGCCACTTCTACTCCGAAGTCGGCTTCCGGCAAGATATCGTGGAAACGTTGAATTTCAAGCTTGAATCCGAGACGATTCAACTTAGCGGGAGCGGCAAGTACATCCGTGATGGCGACCTGGACTATCATATCAACTTAATTATCGCCCCCGAAACAGCGGAAAGAATCCCGATAATGGTCGAATATTTCAATGTCCAGGGCCACAAGCTCGCCAATCAAGACATCGAGCTCGGCTTCGATGTGGACGGCCCCACGTTCCGCCCGCGCGGCGAAGTTGCAGAACTGCCCCCCGCCAGGGTAACGTTACTGAGTGGAGCTCTGGGAGTCACTAAGGAAGCCATTGATTTTCCGAGAAATATACTTAGAGGCCTCTTGAAAATCGGGGGGGGGATCGTAGGACCGGGACCGAGTGACTAAGGAGCGGGCGAGACGCGCTTGCGTGCGTGCGATACGTGCTCGCATGCGGGCCACCGCTAATCCGGACACATCCCCTTAAGAGGAAGAGCGGCAAGTAGATGGATATCAAGATTGGGAAGAGCGCGCGGGCGTGTTGTGTATGCGGGCGCGAATTCAAGCACGAAGAGCCTTTCACGTCGATGCTGCGCCCGGATGTCGAGGGCCTCGCGCGAAGCGATTATTGCAGAGGGTGCTGGGACGAGCAAACTCCTCCGCAGGCCTACTCGGTATGGAAGGCCAATTACTACGACGCGGAAGTTGCCGAACAGACGTCGCCGGAATCTTTCTCGCCGTTACGGCAACTGTTTTACGAGGCCGTTGAGGCGACGGAGCGGCCGACAGTGGCCATGACGTTTCTTGCGGCACAGCTCCTTCGGCGCCAGAAAGTCTTTCGCCTAATCAAGGAAACTCAGGACCCGGATACTGACGCTGTCGTCGCTTTGTTTACCGACCGCATCGGAAACCGCCTTGTCGAGGTTAAAGATCCTTGCTTGACTCATGCAGAACTGGAAGTAGGCCGAAGGCTGTTGATGGATCGACTGGGCGAGATCGAAAGTACTGAATTGGAGGAAGGCCTGGAAGATGGTGAGAGCAAAGACGAGTACGCTGAAGTCTAAGTCCAGAGCTGACCACGATCGCTACACGGCCGAGCTCTCGGCTGGGCAGTTGGTCATCGGCATGTCGATCCTCCTTATGATCTGCCTCGCTTCTTTCCTCATGGGCGTTGTCGTCGGGAAGTTCGACCCGTCGCTCAATCCTGAGGCCGCTCTCGAATCCCCTCCCATTCAAGAGGTGGTGGCCGTCGCACCTTCCGCCGACACTCAGGCCGTTACGCCGGAGAGGGACGCCACGCCGGCGCGAAAGCCGCCGCCGGAATTGCGTACTCCCCGGACCACTGAAAAGGTGCGGGCCGCCGGCGGCGAGGAGAAGTCGAAACCGGAGGAACCGGAGCCAGCGAAGGTGGAACCGGTGAAGGCGGAGCCGAAGGTGAAGGTGGACAAGCCGCCGGAGCCCGTAAAGGTGGCCCAGACGGATGTTGCCGAAGCTGCCGCACAGCCGGGCACGAAATCTGTGCCGCCCCAGGTCACGAAGATTGTCCGGACGCGGTACGGCGTTCAGGTGGCGGCGTTTACGTCGCGCAGGCGTGCCGATGTCGTGAAGCGAGACCTTGAGACCCGTACGGCCTATAGGGGCGAGATCGTGCTTTCGAAAAGCGGCCGGCTTTTTAAGGTCGTCGTGGGGTCTTACGCTGAATACCAGTCCGCCAGCACGGTCCGGGACGATCTGAAACTTCACTTTGGGTTTGGCGACTGCTTCGTTACGTCGCTGCAGTAGAAGGCCCGAGGTGCGTGCCGCTGCGGTTCTGTACGGTGCGGCAATGCCTGTCGCAATGCCGCTGTTCATGTCTTATGGGGTGTAGGCTGTGAAAGTTAGCGTTATCGGGCCGGGAGCCATGGGGTGTCTTTTTGCCGCACGGCTCAGCGATAGTGGTGTGCAGACCACGCTGGTCGATCACAGAGAGGACCGGGCGCAACGGCTTGCCAAGACCGGCATCACGGTCGAGGGCGATTCGGGTACTTTGACGGCGATGCCGGCGGTAACGACGTCGCTCCCTTCGAAGCAAGACCTCATCATTGTTCTTGCGAAGGCCCATGCGACGCAGGGACTCAAACTGCCGCCCGGAACGCCCATACTGACTCTCCAGAATGGACTCGGGAATGTCGAAATTCTGTGCGGCCTCGTTGGGAGCGCCTCCGTACTCGCGGGAACGACGTCGGAAGCTTCCACTTTGCTTGAAGAGGGCCGCGTACGCCATGCGGCATCGGGACGCACAGCGATCGGCGCCTGGACCACTTGCTCGACGGCCAGTGCGGAGGGGGCCTTGGGGCGGGCGGGCTTCAATGTTGAGGTTACGGAATCGCCGGGTATGACCATCTGGGAGAAGGTCGTCCTCAGTGCGGCCATCAACACGGTCTCCGCGCTGCTGGGTGTGCCCAACGGACAACTCGTCGAAGTTTCCCATACGCGGATGCTCATGCGCGATCTCGTGGTTGAAGCAGCCAAGGTGGCTTCGATGGAGGGGTATCGCTTCGAGCATAGCCTGATTGAGCGGGCGGAGGAGGTGTGCCGGGAGACGGCAACCAATATCTCGTCGATGTTGCAGGACGTTCGGGCGGGCCGTAGGACCGAGATCGAAGCCATTAGCGGTGAGATCATGCGGCGGGCCGAATCGGCGTCGCTGCCAACGCCTCGGACCCGGGTGGTCTATCAGCTCATCAAGGGGCTCGAAGCGAGCGGGCTCGAAGCGCGGGGGCTCGGTTCCGGCAACGCTTCGGGGGAATGACGTCTGCGTGCGTGCGTTCGCGGCTCAGGTTAGGGACTGTCTGCGTAGCTGGCCGCAGGCGGCGTTGATGTCTTGCCCCCGCTCCTGCCTTAGCGTGGCCTTTATGCCGCTGGCGGTGAGGTGGTTCCGGAACTTCTCGCACTCGCGGCGGTCCGGCGGGCGATAGTCGATGCCTTGTGCCGGATTGAGGGGTATGAGGTTGACGAAGGACTTTGTCCCGGCGGCCAGCCGCACGAGCTCGTCGGCGTCTTTTGGGGAATCGTTGACGCCTTCGATCAGGGTCCACTCGAAGGTCACCTGCCGGCCGCAGCGCTCGACGTAGTAGTCGATGGCGGCCATGAGGGGCTTTAGGTTGTAGCGCCTGTTGAGCGGTACCAGTTCGGAGCGCAGCCTGTCGTTCGCGGCATGCAGCGATACGCTCAACCGCACCTGCCAATCTTCTTTAGCGAAACGGCGGATGCCCTCGGCCTCGCCCGCTGTCGATACGGTGATGCGCCGCGCGCCGATGCCCAGGCCGCCTTCGTGCATCAGCAGGCGAATGCTCTTGACGGTCGCGTCGTAGTTGCGGAAGGGTTCGCCCATCCCCATGTATACGATGTTGGGCGAACGGCCCCCCAGGTCTTCTCCGGCTAGAAGATACAGGGCTTGCTCGACAATCTCGCCGGGGCCGAGGTCGCGCGCGTAGCCCGACTGCCCCGTTGCACAAAACGAGCATTTCAGCGCGCAACCCACTTGCGTCGACAGGCAAAGCGTTACGCGGTCCCGCGAGGGTATGTAGACGGCCTCGACCGTCTCGTCATCGGAGAGCCGCAGCAGCGCTTTCTTGGTCCCGCCCCCGGCCGAAACGGTCGCTTTGGCGAGAGTCAAGCTGCCTACGGTGCAGTCTTTCGCGAGTCTGTTCCGGAGGTCCTTGGAAAGGTCTGACATTCGATCGAAATCGAAGACTTGTTTGGCCTGAATCCATTTGAAGATCTGCCGGGCCTGAAAGCTCTGGATCCCGAGTAAGGCGGCGATCTCGGGGGGCGTCATTCCGCTGAGATGCGCCTTGGGTGGCACCTGCGGTCGGGCGCGCTGTGCCTTAGTCGGATCTTTGGGCATCGCTTTTGGATTCCTAGCGCGCTTTGCGCACGGGTGGGACGCGGCGTCTGCTTTCGGCACCTGACGCTCTCTTGGTGAGTTGCAGTTCGAGTGCGCGCGCACGAATATCAAAATGCTTCTGAGGGAGGTCTGTGTTTATCTGAATATTGCGCATGGTGAATGTCATCCGCGTCGCCTCTGTTGGGAACCAGGCGCTGACCTTTGCCGGGAACATGGCTGACTCGATGGCGTGGTAGTCATCGAGGCGTGTCTCGGCGAGGACGCGGCCCGCTTCGTCGAGGCGCTCGTTGCGCGCGATCACCCATCTGGGCCGCTCTGGATTGAGCCGCGTCACCTCGATCCTGCGCCGTGGCGCGGCGCGCGGACCGATGGTGAGCGTTGCCGCGTTTTGGTCAGGATCGAAGCCGACTACGCGGGCGTCGCGCCGGGGCAGCTCGCCCCATGCCTCTGGCAGGAACATCTCGCGCGCGATGTCGGAAGGGGACACGGAGAATGGAACGTCTTCGAAGCTCTCGCCTTCCACCTGGTAGAAACTCTGGTCGCGGCTGCCGGGAAACTCCATCAGGAATTCCTCGTCCACACAGGTCAGTTTGAACAATGGAATATTCGTAACGCGGTGATTTCCCTGAACGTACAGGTCGGACGGCCGGCGAAATTTGATGCTGCCGCGGAATTTCTTCACTGCGTCGAACTCGGGCGACTCGAGGATGAAGGTCCCCGCGGCCCTGAAGTTCTCTATTTGCCGGTCGTTGGCGGCCAGGTCCTGCAATATCTCGCTAGCGGTGGGTGCGCCTTCAGGCAGCGAGGCGGATTCTGCCCGCTGACCCAGGCTTTGGCAGCCTGTGAGGGCCCAGGCCAACGCAAGTATCAGAGCGGAGCTCAGGGCGATCCGTATCTGGGTCCCGGCGGGAGCGCATGCCCGTCGAAGCGTAGGGGGGGCCTCGAAGTGGCGCGGATTGAATGGATGGGGGGGCATGTGGTACTCTCTGCGGGTTCTTTTTGAGAGTATAGCACGATGGGGTGTGCCGGTGGGTCACAGTGGCAGGAGTTCGTGATGGCATGGAAGTGCGACTATAGCGGCAGGCGCCCGCATGTGGGCAAGCGCATCGTCCGGCGAGGTAAGGCCAAGAAGGAAGGCGGCATCGGCCAGAACGTTACCGGGATTTCGAAGCGCCGGTGGAAACCCAACCTGCAGAAGATCCGCATCATCGAGGAAAACGGCACGGTCCGCCGTGTGAAGGTCTGCGTGCGCTACATCAAGGCGGGGAAATTCGCGAAAGCACCGCCTCGGCAAAGGCCCGTCAAGTCCGGCTAGTTGGCTGGCGGCGGCCTCTGAGCCACCCCCAAACGAGTTTGGCGGTGGCACCCATGGTTCCTTTTCTTTGCCGCTAGGCACCTGCCTTTACCTCGTCCGCTAGCGTGCGGATCGAGTCCTCCAACGGGTGATCGGGTCCGTATCCCAGTGCCTCACGCGCCTTCTCGATGGATACGTCCCAGCAGAGCTGTTCATCGGGGCCCGGCTCTCCTTCACAACGGACGCTTGAGTTGCTTTGCAGCACTCTCACCACCGCCTCGGCCAATTCGAGATTGGATACGGGGACTCCGCTGCCTATGTTGAACACCCCGGGCACGGGTCGTTCGATGCAACAGCTTATGGCCGAGGCCACGTCGCGCACGTCGACGTAATCCTGGCGGCGGCCGCCCTTCCCCGCGACGGCCAACGGATCGCCGCGAAGCGCCTTGTCGATGAACGTGGAGAATATGCGCTTCGCCCGGAGACCCGGACCCACGGGCGAGGAAACCCGTAGCGAGGTCCCGTACCCATGCTCCTTTGCGTGTGCGCTGACAAGATGCTCGCCAGATAGTTTCGAGGCTGTGTAGGCGTTCTCGGGCCGCGTCGGGTGCTCCTCGGTGATCGGATGCAGTTGGGGCAGACCGATCACGGCCACGCCTGAGATGTAGATGAAATCGTGGACGCCCCATTCGTGCGCCAGCCGGAGGAGCTGCTGCGTGCCACGGCAGTTTGTGCGCGAAAGCGCCTCGGAACCGAGGTCTGGATCCATGGCGGCGGCCGCGTGTACGACCGCGTCGCAACGCGCGATGGTGTGCGTCAGCGATTCGACGAAGGCGGCATCGCCGATGTCGAACTGCACCTGCTGAACGGCTGCAGGCAAGGCGCCTGACGTGCCGCGGCTGAGCCCCACGACTTCGTGGCCGGCATTCGATAGGGCGAGGACCGCCGCGCCGCCAATGTGGCCGCTCGCACCGGTTACCAGGACCCTCATGGGCCCATCCCGTAGTCTTCGATATCGACTTTGTGGTCCGCCGGCGAGGGCAAGCGCCCTTGCTCTTTGAGCTGCGTGTAGGCTTGCGGTTCGACGTACATTTCGTTCCAGTACCGAATCATGACGCCTTGAGTGATCGTGGGCAAGGAGATCTCTTCACCCATCACGAAATGCCGGATTGCGACCTCGACTTCGTTGAATCCGAAGCGCGCGCGGACGGGGGTCGTTCCGGAAAAGCGGACGTTGATCTCGAAGCACATGGGCCTGCCTTCGTGCATTCGAAGCTGCACGTTGCAGGGACCCCGGGGTTTCAGGCGCGTCACGATTCGCTCGGCCTCTTCCCTCACTTCGGGGTAGGCGCCCGCCTCGACGTGTACCGACGCGCCGTCCTGCAGTCCCCGTCGAAAGGCGATCGAACCGGCCAATTGCCCCGAGCGATCGCAGAAACAACCGACGGTGTACTCTTCTTCAGGGCTTCCGATGTATTGCTGAACGACGTAATCGCGCTTCAGCGCGACGTAGGCCAGGTCGGTCTCGTTTTGGAGGAGATAATGGCCCGTCGCGCTGCCGCCGGTTCGAGGCTTTGCTACCAGCGGATAGCCGTGCGCCTCGACGAGGCGGCCGAGAGAGCGCTGGTCGTCCAAAGGCGCGTACGCCGGGCCCACGAAACCCTGCGCCTCAAGCCACCGGCAGCAGTCGAGTTTGTCGTCGCCGATCATGAGGGACTCGAGATCCGAGACGATGCACGTGGCGCCCGTCTGCTCGCGAATTTCGTTCTGGTATTCAGCCAGAACTCTTATCACGGGTTCGGCGCCGCACAAGATGACGTCGATTTCTTCGGTGGTGCAGGTTTCGAGGAGCCATGGCATAAAGCCGGGCTCGTGCGCCCATGGCGAGATGTAGGCCCGGTCGACGGTGTAGAGGCCGGACTTCATCGGGGCGATGTCGGCGCCGACGACGCGGCAGGTGATGGTGCTCAGCGAGAGCGCCTTGAGGATCCCGTGGCTGACGTTGCCGCCGCAGGCCAATACCAGAATCGAGAGTGATTTTTCTGTCATACCGAATCCGAAGGTGAAGAAGATGGTTGAGACACACCACCGGCGGCGGGTGGCGTCCTAATTGTGAATCTTGCGAATGATAGCATTCGGCCGGTTCTTGACCTGGGTGAAGATCCGTCCAACGTATACGCCCACAATGCCCACTGCCAGAACGATTACGCCGCTCAGGAACCACAGGGATGCGAGCAGCCAGCCGGAATCCGCTGGTCCGGGGCTGGTTGGCCCGCCGCGCAGTCCGGCCGTGAGCAGCGCGACCGCGCCCAGGAGAGTAAGGACTACGCCGACGCCCACGATCCAGGTCAGCGGTTTGGTGCTGTAGGAAAGGAGGGCGTTGGTCGCGAGGCCCACCTTGCGGCGGAAGTTGTAGGTGCTCGTTCCTTTGCTCCGCTTCTCGCATGGGACGGCCACTTGGCAGTATCCCGTCAGCGCGAAGAGTCCGCCGAGAAAGGGTTGCGACTCGCCGTGCTGTAGCAGGCTCTCGACGAACTCGGCCTTCATCAGGCGCGCGCCCATCACGTCCCTCGGCAGCGGTATCTCGGAGAGCTTGCTCATCAGGCTATAGAAGAGCGCCCCAGGGACCCGCTCGAGCAATCCTCCTTTGCGCTTCTTCATCACGCCGTAGACGACGTCGATTTCGGACTCCTCCTCGCTCATTGTACGGTAGAAGAGTTCGAGCAATTCCGGGTCTTCTTCAAGATCGGAGTCGATCATGAAGACCAGTTCGCCGCGAACGTGCTGCAGGCCGGCCAAGAGGGCGCGGTGCTGTCCGAAATTCTTGGACAGCTCGATGAGGCGGACGCGCGGGTCTTCCTGGATGATGCGCTGCACCAGGGCGTTTCCGCCGTCGGGCGAACCGTCGTCCACGAAGACGATCTCGTAGTCTTCGGTAATTGTCTCGACCGCGGCCTTCGAACGGTCGTACAGCTCCTGGATGTAGGGTCCGGAACGGTAGAGGCTGGTGAGGATGCTGATTCGTGGCATTCGGCGTGTGCTTTCCTAGGGAGTGCGTTCGAAGCGGTGGGCGACTGTGTAAAGTGGGTCGGCCCGGTCATTTTGCCGGGTTAGATTGTATCGGGTGGCTGTGTGAATGTCCACGTCAGGGCGCGCGGTCCGGCGAGAGGTCCACAAAGGTGAAGACCATCTCCCGGCCGGCGACGCTGCGGGTCTGGATGTTCCGGCCGGCGGGGAAGGGGCGTTTGAGGTCTTCTACGAGCGCCGACATCTTTCCGGAGTACTCGAAATGAATGATGCCTATGCCTGCCCGTGCCCGGAGCACTTCGACTTCGCGCACGCCTTCGAATGCACGAAGCCGCACGGCCACCTGCTCGACCTCCCTCCAGTTGTAGGGGTTGTCGAGACGCAGCTCGATCCCTGTGGTGCGTGCGGGCGTCCGGGGGGTGGCCAACACCACCGCGACGGCGGCCGCGTCCCTGCCCTTGTAGGTGGCGTCTTCGATCGCCATTCTTGCGCCGTCTTCGGCCACGCGGCAGGTCACCTCGGCTTCTGTCGAGATCGAATCGTAGAGCACGGCGTCCTCCGATCGGACGACACTCAGCTCCAGCGTCGCCCGCACGCGCAATGTGGGGCCCGCCGGGTTCTCGACGCGGGCCCTGGCGATGACGTCTCCCGCGATGACAACGTCCGCCCTGTTTTCGCGGCCAAACTTGGCGATGTTTGCCATGCCGCCGCGAAGGTAGGTCAACAGTTCACGTTTTGAGTAGCGCTCGCGGAGCTCGCCGGGATCCTCGACTTGGATGCCGCGCGCGCGTAACGATTTCGCCAAGGCCTTGACCGCCGTGCCCTCCGCGCCAAAGCTCGGCGCCGGGTCTGCCGGTCCGTCCTCGGCGATCAGGAGGACCACGCGCGGGGGTGAGCGCAGCATGGGCATGAGCAAGGCAGCGGTGTCGACGCGTAGCGGCCACTCGCGCACATACACCTCGACCACGGCGCGCGTTCCCGCCGGGCCGTGGTCCAATTCGATAATCCGGGACGATTGGGCATAGGCGTCGACCCGATCGAGTAGAGGTGCGAAGTCCTCTTCGGATACTTCTCCCAAGAAGGACCCGAGCCAGATCAGAATTGCCTGCTTCTTCGCGTCCGCTTCGGCTGCGTCACGGGCACGGGGCCCATCGCCGGACGCGTGGCCTTCGGCGCGGATCTTCACGATACCGGGGATGGAGACTGCATGGATAGGGGGCTGGGTCGCGGCCAGACCAAGGAGCATGACGCCGCCAAGGAGCCACGCGGGGCGTGGGCGCAGGAATCTGTTGTGGAGGTGCTGCATGGCGTTCAAGTGGAAACCGTTAGTCGCGGCTGTTGGCTAATAGTACCACGCGGAGCAACTGAACTATGGCCATTGCGGCGGCGGCCACGTAGGTCAGGGCTGCGGCGGACAGCACCTTTCGGGCGCCGTCTAGTTCCTCGTCGTCCAGGTAGCCGCCGCTCGCCAGTGCGCGCATGGCGCGGGAACTCGCGTTGTATTCGACGGGCAGCGTCAGGACGGTGAAGAAGACGGCGAGCGTGAACATGATAACGGCGAGCTTCAACAGGGGCGGAAATGCGATCATGCCTATAATCAGGAGGGGCCAGGCAAGGGTGGTGCCGACGCTGCATACGGGATAGACCACGTTTCGCATCATCAGCGGCGAGTATAGGCGGGCGTGTTGGATCGCATGACCGACCTCGTGCGCCGCGATGCCGAGGGCGGCGACGCTCTGCCCGTGGTAGACGTCTTCGGAGAGGCGCAGGGTGCGTGACCGTGGGTCGTAGTGGTCGGTCAGGCGTCCCGGGGTCGCCTCAAGCGAGCAGGCCGCGACGCCGCCGGGGGCGGACAAGGGATCGTCTGTGATCACGATGTTCTCGTCGCGCAGGATGCCTTGGGCGACGTCGGCGCCTGTGAGGCCACGCCGGTTGCCCACTTTCGAGAATCGGGCGTAGGTTGACTTTATTTTTGTTTGCGCCCAGATCGCGAAGCCGATGGCCGGCAACAGGAGGACAATTGTGGGGCCAAAAAGATACACTTACACGCCGTCCTTAGGGCTTCTTCTCAGGCTTCTTGCTGTCCTTGTCCTGCTTCGAACTTCCCATCAGGCACTTGCCGTTGAAGATTGCGCCTTCGTTGATGGTGATGGAGCGGGCGCGGATGTTTCCCTCCAACTCGGCGGTATTCATCAGGCGCAGCATGCCGCCGCACTGGACGTTGCCTTTTACTTTGCCGGCGATGGTCATGTTCTTGCCGCTCAGGGCATCGGCATTCAGCCGCCCGCCCTCTCTGATGATTAGCTCCTCCGCGCATTCGAGGTCGCCGTCGACCTGGCCCTGGAGTGAGCACGAGGTCGAGCGGATCCTGCCGGACACGTGGGCGGTCGGCTCGAGCGACAGGCGCGCGTCCACTGTCACTTCGCCCTCAACGCGCCCTGCGATTTGGGTCTCGGTTGCGCTGGTGATGGTGCCGCCGATCACCACGCCTTCGGGCACAATCATCTGTTTTGACGACGGCGTCTTGCCCTTCTGGACCGCGATGTCGTCGGCGGGAAGGACGGAGGGCTTGGGGGTCTCTGTGGCCACCTGACGAAGGGCCTCTTCCCCCCTCCCCTCTTCGATCGCCTCCTGGACGCGGGTATTGAATTTTCCGAACAAGGAGGACGACTTCTTCTTGCCCTTGGAGTCGTCGAACGAACGCCCTGTGCCGCTGGTTGTGGCTCCACTCATGGTGCTGCGTACCCCCTCTTCACATCCGGCTTGTCCGCCGAAGGCTGCAACTCACTAAAACTAAACAGCTTACGCAATATCAAGGACTGGGCCCTCCCCAGGGACCCTCTCGGAACTCTCTAATGTTAGCATACCGCGTGTGCGCGCGCCAATGCCGCGATGTCGGCGTGTGGAGATTCTCAGGTCTTCGGCGTCACGCGTTGCGGCGGTAGCTTGGCGGATGGGGGCACCTGAATGGATTTCGGGGGTGAATCGGGTACGGCGGACGCTGGAGCGCTACCGGAGCCCCCCTCGGTGCTGGGCGAATCTGTTGGCGCATGTTGGTCTGGGTTGATGGCTTCGGCCAGGCGTACGACCGGGCCCAGCCCAGCGCGCACGACCGCCCGGAGGAGGGGGCTGTCGGCGATGAAGTCGGCGACAGGGGGACTCAGCCGGTAATAGGTGTCAACAAAGGCTGTGCCTGCAGCGCGCGGGAGCAGGATTCGGTCACGGAGGGCCCGTAGCGGAGCGAGATCTTCGGCCAATGGGGTACCGTAGGCAGCCGTGGCGATGAAGCAGCCACCGCCACCACCGCCTTCCCGGGCGTTCACTGTGATACTAACAGACTCTGAATCGCTTAGTGGCCGCAGGGCATCGTCGGTGACGGTAAACAGCAGGCCTGAGAAGGTGCCGACGTCGGCAGCTGCCGGAACCCATGAGAAGGTGTTAGTGGCTTGGTCAAAGGAGGCGCCCGTGGGCAAGTTGGACACCGAAAAAGTGAGTGTGTCGTTGTCAGCATCCGAAGCCGTGACGGCGATGGTCAGGTTTGCGCCCTCGGCCACCTGGCGGTCTCCGATTGGGTCGAGAACTGGTGGTCTGTTGTTGATCGCGTCGAATGTGGCGCTTGGTCCCGCGGCGAGAGCTAGGTTTCCGGCAACATCGTTCGCAGTGGCTGCGGCGAGAGAGATGCCCAAGGTCCCATCACCGGTCACACTATCGATCGTAACCGTGCGCTGTGCGGCGCCTGAACCGGACACGCCCACGGTTCCCGCTGCATCACCCGTGGCGTTAAGGGTAACGTCGCCGGGAACGAGGGTAACGGCGACCGCGTCCGTGTAGGCGACAGCAAAGCTAACGGGTCCGGTATCCGTTGCCGGGAGAGAAGGGGCACTGATGGATATTGCCGGCGGAGTGTTGTCAATGGTCACGGCTGCACTCGTCACACTCGAAGCGAGGGGCTCTGCGTCCGTGTCTTGAACATCCGACGTTGTGTCCACGGCAGCGGTAAACGACCCGTCACCGGTGATGCCGGTCACGCTCGCGGTGTATGTGACAGGGCCGCCCGAGATGGCTGCACCGGTGCTGGCGGTGCCCGTGTGGCTGACAATCAGGTCGGTGGCATCGTCAAAATTGACAACATCCTCGCTGAAAGTGACCACGAAGTCGATGGAGTCTGCGTTGGTCGGCCCCGTCCCGGTGGGAGCGATTGAGGTCGCTGATGGTGGCCCTAGAAGGACCAACGTCATCGGCGCGGCATAGACGTCCGTGCTGCTCGCTGCTGGTGCTGTGTTGTCGGTCCATGTCGTAATAATCCGGCCGCCCATGACTGAGATTCCGTTGTAGTCCCCCCACTCCTGCGCGTTCTGCACGTTATCCGAGGTAAAGGTGCTGATGCGCTCCTCGGTGTTCCACGTCACGCCGCCATCGTCGGAATTCGCGTAATAGAGGTCGACACCAGTGCGATTGACGGAATGACGCGTGTCGTAGAACACAACATGCACGATCCCGTTATCGTCAACGGTCAGCCATTGATTGTAGCGGTCGACGGTATCGATGTCGGCGGTGGGATGGGGAATCGACGTCTGCCAGGACGTGCCGCCGTCAGACGATCGGGCGACCACGACCCGCGTATGGTTCTGCGTCGCCACACAACAGTCATCGAGTGCGCTGGTGTCGGTCCAGGCGCAATAGATCGTGCCGTCAAAGGGTCCGCCGGAGCGGTCGCAATCGGCTGCGGCGTAAACCCAGGCCTCGCGCGTTTCCATCGACGGGACAGGGAAGATGAACGACCCGTTGGTCGAGGCGACCGTCGTAGGGGCGGCAAACGAAACGCCGCCGTCGGTCGACTTCAGTAACTCGATGGTCCTTGGGCCAAAGGCCGCGTAAAGGTAGTAGATGTTCCCAGCCGAGTCCGTCGTTATATCGCTTCCAATTCCGGACGGCGCACCGGCAAGCTGGCCCGCAGTACCGTCGAAGGCCTTGATCGTGAAGTTGAGGCCAAGGTCGACCGACCGAGCGAACTGCATTGTGTTGCCATCGTGCCAAGTCAAATACACGTTGTCTTTGTAGGGAGATGTCGATGAGATGTCGACATGAAGAAACTCCTTGTCACTCCCGCTCGCGGTCAGGACGTTTGGTGCGCCCCAGTTTTGGCCGAAGTCTGTTGAGCGGTAGAAATTGACGCCAACGCTGTCGTTCAAGGCGGCGGCATAGGCGATTGTCCCGTCAGACGACCACCCGACCGTGGGATCGCAACAGGTGTTATCGAGCAGCCCGTCGGGTGCTCCCTGATCGCCTATGGCCCAGTTCACACCGCCGTCGGACGAGTAGTACATCTTCTGGCCCCAGGGCGAGGAGTTGGACCCGGCAATGACCTTCGTGGGGTCGACCGGATTGATTTCGACGGTGATCTCGTCGGCGCCAAGCACGTCGTTGAGCTGGATCTCGCCGTCGTTCGTGATGGGAGTGCGCTCCCCGGCTGCGCGCGCTTCGCGGCGCTCGATAACGCCGTTGCGCATGAGGCCGCCGTGGCGGATCTCGAAGAGTTGGCGCGCGGCGCGAGGGTATTGAACGGTGCCTGTGCGTTGTAGGTGCGGCCACTCCTTTCGAAGCTCGATTCGAAAGAAGAGAGGGATCTTGGGACGCAGCTCTGCTTCGTTTGGCGCGAGCCATTCGAGGTCTTCGGCGCTCAGGTCGTAGTTGCGGTCGTCCCAGGGGCCGAAGCGGGCCAAGGATGGGTAGTTGACGCGCGCATCGATCCCTCTGGATTGCTCGATATCCTGCGCGGAAATTGGAAAACAGAGTCCGCAGGCCACGCCCAAGGACACGGCCCACAAGGTCACTCTCATTCGCACTACCTCCCCAGAACTACAGCGGCACAACAAGGGGCGGGAGCTCCCATCGCGCGGGCTGCACAAAGAGCCATCCCCCTTGCTCAATTATGGCTTTGATGAGACGCAATGTAAAGCTGGGCGGTGTTCGGCCTGTTGGGACACGCCATGGCTTGGCCGATCTTTTCTCTACCAGCGCCCGGTGCTATAATCGCCCTCTAATGGGGGTCCTAACACCTCTATCGCAACGTGAATCAGGACGATTTGTAGCATGCCGGGAAAGTTTCCAGAATGGCTCAGGCGGCCTTGGGCCGGTGGTGAGGCGCTTGAGCCAACGAACGAGATTGTAGAGGATTTCGGGCTGCACACTGTCTGCCAGAGCGCCCGCTGCCCGAATATGGGCGAGTGCTGGGCGAAAGGGACGGCGACTGCTATGATTCTGGGCGACGTCTGCACCAGGAATTGCGCTTTCTGCTCGGTCCCTTCGGGTAAACCGGCCTTCGACGACGCGGGGGAGCCGCGCCGGGTGGCTGAAGCGGTCCGGAGCATGGGGCTGAAGCACGCGGTCATCACGACGGTCGCGCGGGACGATCTGCCTGACAGCGGCGCGCGCTATATGGCTGAGACAATCCGGGCGATCCACGGGCTGAATCCGGGGACGACGGTCGAGATTCTCGTCTCAGACTTCCAAAACGACCCCGATGCTCTCCGAACGGTCCTGGACGCCGGACCCGAGGTCTTCGGCCACAACATCGAGACTGTGGAGCGCCTGTATCCCAGGGTGCGCGACCGGCGTTTCAGCTACGAAGAGGCGCTCGAGCTGCTGCGCATGGCGCGCGGCTACGCCCCGGGGACGATCGTCAAATCGGCCCTGATGGTTGGGCTGGGCGAGGCTGGACATGAAGTTAAAACAACTTTGAAACACCTCAGAACGGCTGGTTGCGAGGTTGTCTGTATCGGGCAATACCTCCAGCCGACGCAGCGGCAGACGGAAGTCCGCGAATTCGTCACGCCCCGGCAATTCGAGGACTACGAATCGCTGGCCTATGAGTTGGGCTTTGCCTTTGCCGTGGCCGGTCCCTTCGTTCGTAGCTCGTACCGTTCGGAGGAGGTCCTTGAGACCGATTTCGCCCGGGGACGGCTGGCGGTTGCTGGATCTGGGCCTGAGCGGGGGCAAGAAGCGGCTGAAAGAGTCCAACGGTGAAGTTTGAAGTAAGGCTGCCCGGGCTCGGCGAGGACTCGACGGATGTGGTGACGGTTTCGGGCTGGTTGGCGGAGGTGGGTGACGATTTGAAGGAGGGCGATGACCTCCTTGAGCTGACGACCGATAAGGCCGCGTTTTCGCTGCCGGCCCCGAAGGACGGCGTCCTCGCTGAGCAACTCGTACACGACGGCGATGAAATCAGTGTTGGCGACACTGTATGCATCTTCGAGGTAGAGGCGTAGCGATGAAGTCGATCTTGACTCAGCCGCCCCAAGAATCTATAACCTTCGCATGCCGCGCTGGCTCTGGCGCGGTCGCTCGCGATTAAGAAAGGAATGCAGCATGAGCTTTGGTGTAGCCGTCATTGGCGCCGGCGTTGTCGGCGGAGGCGTGGTCAAGACCCTGCTGGAAAGTGGCGATGTCCTGCGGGCAAATACGGGCGTCGACATAAGACTGACGCATGTCTGCGAGATCGACCCGGAAAATCTCAAGGAATTCGCGCTGGATGGGGTCACGGTGACCGATGACGCCGAAACGCTCTGGGCCGATCCGGACATTCAGGTCGTCTGCGAGCTCATCGGGGGGGAAGAACCGGCGAAGTCGTTTACGCTGGCGGCGCTCAAGGCCGGCAAGAGCGTCGTGACGGCGAACAAGATGCTGATAGCGAAGCACGGGCCCGAACTGACCAAAGCCGCCGTTGACAACGGCGTTGACCTGCGCTATGAGGCCGCCGTCGCGGGTACCATCCCGATTATCAAGGCGCTTCGGGAGGGCTTGGTGGCGAACCGGATTCATTCCGTGGATGGCATCCTCAATGGGACGTGCAACTACATCCTCACCCGGATGACCTTTGAGGGGCTCGAGTTCGATGAGGTCCTTGCGAAGGCGCAGGAGCTTGGCTTCGCGGAGACGCCGCCGGATCTGGATATCGAGGGCCACGACACGGCCCACAAGTGCCAGATCATCGCGTCGCTATGCTACGCCACCGAGGTGGATCTGGACAGCATTCCGGTCGAGGGGATCACCGACATCACAAGCGGCGATATCGCCCATGCCCTGGAGATGGGTTACCTGATCAAGCTGCTGGCGATCGTCCGCGACGTGGACGGCGAGATCGACGCGCGCGTGCACCCGACGCTGGTGCCTAAGGACCATCTGCTCGCGTCGGTGCGAAACGAGTTCAACGCTATCTTCGTCGAGAGCGACATAGCGGACGCCACGCTTTATTACGGCCGTGGGGCGGGCCGCATGCCGACGGCCAGCGCAGTCCTGGCCGACATCGCCGATATCGCCCGCCGGGGCGACGCCGCACCTACGCCGCCGTTTCTGTATGCGGGCAAGCGGCCTCTCAGGGACATCGGCCTTTTCGAGGGCTGCTTCTACCTGCGCCTGACGACGGTCGATGAGGAGGGGGTCCTGGGCAAGATCTTCACCATCCTCGGGGAGCACGGCGTCAGCATCGCCTCATGCATTCAGAAGGATCCGCACGGTGAGAATCTGGTCCATGTGGTCTTGATGACCCATAAAGCGGTAGAATCTTCGTTGCGGGCCGCGCTCGCCAAGATCGATGCGCTGGACGCCATTATCGAGCGGACCCACGTCATCCGAACGCTCCAGGAGTAAGTGCATGCTGCGGCAAGGAATCATCGAACGCTACCGCGAGCACCTGCCCTGCGTTCCCGAGGAGGCCGGCATCGTCTCTCTGGTCGAGGGCAGCACGCCGCTCGTGCGGGCGCACAATATCGAGTCGCGCATTCATCCGCGTATCGAGTTGTGGCTGAAGTATGAGGGGCTCAATCCTTCGGGCTCGTTTAAGGACCGCGGCATGACGGTGGCCGTCACGATGGCGATCCAGGAGGGCCACAAGACCATCATGTGCGCGTCGACGGGCAATACCTCGGCGTCAGCGGCGGCCTATGCGGCGCGGGCGGGGATCGAGTGCGTCGTGCTCATCCCGGAGGGCAGGATCGCAAAGGGAAAACTCGCCCAGTCGATGATCCATGGCGCGCGTGTGCTGCAGATAGATGGTAATTTCGACAATGCGCTCGAACTTACGCAGAGCATTACGGACAATCACGCCATCGCTTTGGTGAATTCGGTTAATCCGTACCGGATCGAAGGACAAAAGACGGGCGCCTTCGAAATCGTGGACGATTTGGGCGGCGTCGCGCCTGATTTTCATGTCCTGCCGGTCGGGAACGCCGGCAACATCACGGCGTATTGGATGGGCTACAAGGAATATGAGGAGGCGGGCAAGTCGAAGAACTTGCCACGCATGCTGGGGTTTCAGGCGGCGGGGGCCGCGCCGATCGTGCTCGGAAAGCCGGTGCTCGATCCGCAGACTTTCGCGACCGCGATCCGGATCGGCAACCCCGCGAGTTGGGAGAAGGCCGTCAAGGCGCGCGATGAGTCTGACGGCGTTATCGGCATGGTCACGGACAGCCAGATCAAACGCGCCTACCGTACGCTCGCGTCCGCCGAGGGGGTATTCGTGGAACCGGCGAGCGCAGCCGGTATCGCGGGCCTGTTCAAGCTTTCACAGAGCGGCTTCTTCGATAATGTGGAGCAGTTCCGCGGCGATAAGATTCGAGTGGTGGCGGTCCTGACGGGACATGGCCTCAAGGATCCCGGTAACGCGCTCAAGGCGAGCGAAGAAGCCATCTCCGTCGAGGCCACGGAGGACGCAATCCTCGAGGCGATGCAGCTCTACGACCCCTCCGAGACCTAACGCTCCCCCGCCTCGCCGTTCATTCGCCTAGAATGGGGCCTGCCCGATCTATTATGATGTCGTCTTCCAATCTGTGCGTGAAACGTGGGGAGAGCGATGTCTGATAAGCCGTTGAACTGGGGAAAGTGGGGCGAGGACGATCAGCGGGGTACGCTGAATTACATAACGCCTGAGAAGATCCTGCGCGCGACGCAACTGGTTACGCAGGGCAAGGTGTATCCGCTCGCGATTCCGCTTGAGCCTGAGGGGCCCATTTGGCCGACGCGCCACAAGAATTGGCACGTGGCGATGGTCCAGAATGCCGATGGCGAGGGACCGGGCGGCGCGGAAGACATCCTGATGATGCACACGCACGGCACGACGCATGTCGATGCGCTCTGCCATGTCTTCTGCGACGGGCAGATGTATAACGGCTATTCGGTCAAGGACTCGATCAACCCCAGCGGGGCGCGAAGGAATGCTATCAGCAATATCGGCAGCATCGTCACGCGCGGCGTTTTGCTCGATGTCGCGGGTTATCACGGCGTGGACTATCTCGATGCGGCGCACGTCATTACGCCGGAGGAGATTGAGGCGGTCGCCAAGGCAGAGGGCGTCGACATCGAATCGGGCGATGCGCTGCTTTTCCGGACGGGCTGGATTCGGGTCTGGGACGAGGACAAGGATAAGTTCAACGCGCAACAACCGGGGCCGGGCCTTGCCGCGGCGGAGTGGGCCGGGAAGAACGAAATCCCAGTCATGGCTGCGGACAACAGCGCGGTTGAGGCGTATCCGCTGTCCGAAGGCATGGCGCTTCACCAGGAGTTTTTGCGTAACCAGGGGGGCTACATCATGGAGCTGCTGAATCTGGAGGAGCTTGCGCGCGACAAGGTCTACGAATCCCAATTCGTGGTCGCGCCTTTGAATATCAGAAAGGGCCTCGGCAGCCCTATCACGCCCCTCGCGATCTGCTGAACCGCACTATGCCCTATGCACTAATATTCGACGTCGACGGCGTCATCGCCGACACGGAACCGCTGAGCATGCGCGCGTCCAGCCAGGCGTTCCACGACCTGCACGGGATCACGGTGCCGAAGGCGGAACATCTGCCGTACGTGGGCATGAGCGCCTGGAGACATACCGAGGGCATCGCGGCCAAACACGGCCTGACCATTGATACCGACGAGCTGGTTGCGGCACAGCGAGAGAATTTCTTTGATGAGCTGGAGGCGGCCGGCGAGATCGTCTTTCCGGGCGTGCTCGATGTCTTTGCCGGCATATCGAAATACTCTGAATGGCGCATCGCCCTGGCAACCAGCAGTGGCCGGGAACGATCGGAGGCGACTATCCGCGCCGCGGGCGTCGACGAGAGCTGCCTGAGCGCGTGGGTCACCGGGGATGATGTGGAGCGTCACAAGCCGGATCCGGAGACCTACCTGCGCGTCGCCTCGAAGCTCCAACTCTTCCCGACGCAGTGCGTGGTCATCGAGGATTCGGTCGCGGGCGTCGAGGCCGCCAAGGGGGCTTCCATGCACTGCATCGCAGTCACAAACACCTTCCCGGGCGAAGACCTGCGGATGGCCGACCGTATTGTCGACTCGCTCGAAGACATCAGCGTCACGCTGCTCTACGACCTGGTCGCCGATCCTGATTCCTAGTGCAATTCAGCCACAGAGGACACAGAGAGCACAGAGGGACTCGGGGGCGATCAACTATTGCTTCGGGCATTGAAATCCGTCGCTCGCTTGCCTGACTCTCAAGGCCCAAACGCACTAGATCGGAGTGCGCAAGCTTGCTTGCGCGTCGGGGGGACCGCGAGTTGAGTGAAACACTTTTGAAACACGGCGGTTAGCCGTATAATCTGACTTAAGAGCGCTCTTTCAGGTGCATCAATGCCCGAGACTTCTTCGAAAACGGTTGAAATCATCCGGTTCGGCGCACCTGTGCCCTATGACGAGGCGTATGAGGCGCAGATCGCCCGGCGGAATCAGGTTGAGACGGGTGAGGCGGGCGAGGCCCTGTTCATGCTTGAGCATACGCCGGTCTTCACGCTTGGGCGCGCTTCGGACGAGGGCCACTTGCTGGCGTCGCGCGACGCGCTCGCGGGCATGGGGATCGACGTCGTGGAAACGAACCGAGGGGGCGACGTGACTTACCACGGGCCGGGTCAGTTGGTCGCTTATCCCATCCTCGACCTCACGCGGCGGCGGAAGTCGATTCGGTGGTA
>SDBV01004137.1_pt1 | contig 21033 bp, 43 predicted proteins | sample 2277081 | NCBI WGS metagenome assembly SDBV01 (sample SAMN10402039, study PRJNA504765) | marine sediment metagenome | isolation source: marine sediment core GS10_PC15, 223 cmbsf | place: Arctic Ocean: Southern Knipovich Ridge | collected 2010 | reverse complement strand
TCTGTTTGTCGCAACTCAACCGCGAGACGGAACGCCGGGGCAACGATCGACCACGGCTCTCTGACCTGCGGGACTCCGGGGCGATCGAGCAGGACGCGGATCTCGTCATGTTTCTCTGGAACGATCCGGCGTTCAAAGAGATGACGAATCCGCCGCTCACATTGATCATCGGCAAGCACCGCAACGGGCCCACGGGCGAACTGCGCGTGCTGTTCGAAAAGCCCACGCTGCGGTTTTCGAGTTGGAGTGACCGCGAGGAGGCGGCGGCCTGATGTACAAGACCGTCATCACCCCGACCGAGTACGACGGCCATGAGTTCCGGTCGTTTCTCGAGGCGAACTGGGCGGCGTTCTTCAACGCGCTCCGGATTCCGTACGAGTATGAACCGTATCGCATCGAGCTGGGCGATCTGACGTACCTGCCGGACTTTCGTCTCCCGCAGCAACGCGCCTGGATCGAGATCAAACCCACCAGGATACACGCCTTCCCGGCGCAGCGGAAGATCCGGCGGCTCGCCGCCGCCACCCAAGGGATCGTCATCGTGTTCTGCGACGGGTTTCGTGAGCCGCTCATGGGTTGGCGGATGCGCACCGACGGGATCATGCAACCCGGCTATCAATTTGCCGTCGATGACGACGGGCCCGTGCAGCTCACCAACACGCTCTGGGACCGCACCGATCATCCGCGGATTCGTCACGCGATCCGTGCCGTGCCGATGTTCTTGCGCCAAAACGAACGCGTGAACGACAGCGACCTGCTCAGCATCGCCCGGCCGTATTTGTATTCCCATGCGTTTACCCAGGACGAGCGAGCGCCCAACGGTCGGGGGATTCACCGATTGGTGCGCCACGTCGCGAATCACATGAAGGTGGCAGGATGACCCGCAGCTACGAGCAGGCCGTCGCCAAGTACTACCGCGTGTTCGGTAAGTGCACCGTGTACCAGAACAGCGACCCCGGCCAGCAGAAGGGGAAGCACGGGTATCGCGGCACGCCTGGCCGCACACCGGGAATCCCCGACATGTTCGTGTTCCATGAGCCGAGCGGCGACGGATGGTGGCACGAAGTCAAGACGGGGAGCGGTCGCCTGTCGAAAGCGCAGCGCGAGTTCAAGCGGCTGTCGGAGCTGTGCGGCATCCCTGTGATCGTCGGGGACAGCAAGGCCGCGAAAGAACAACTCATCAGCCTGGGGATCGCCAACGAGACGAACGGCGTGATGCAGTACGTCTGGGATATGGTGGGGGCGACGTGTGGGTGATGCCGCTTTCCGTGTCCTCTCCCTCTGTTCCGGAGGCGGCGGGCTCGACCTCGGCCTCGAGCTGGCGGTCGGATCTGCTCGCGTCGTGTGCTTCGTTGAATGGGACGCTTTCGCCGTCAGCCAGTTGGTCACGCAGATGGAAGAAGGCTGCGTGGCTCCGGCTCCTGTATGGACGAATCTCCAGACCTTCGACGGCACACCGTGGCGTGGCGTCGTGGATTGCATCACTGCGGGCTACCCGTGCCAGCCGTTCAGCCAAGCCGGTCTCCAACGTGGCGAAGACGATTCGCGCCACCTGTGGCCCCAGGTTTACCGAGTGGTGCAGGAGGTACGTCCCGCCCTCGTCTTTCTGGAGAACGTCGCAGGGCATGTTGGCCTTGGGCTTGGAGGAGTCCTCGGAGATCTCGAGCGCGCAGGCTACCGAGCTACGGCGACGCTCGTCCGGGCTGCGGATGTGGGCGCACCGCACCAACGGGAACGGGTCTTCATCCTCGGTGTGGCCGACGGCGAGAGCGCAAATGAGCAGCGCGACACAGAAGCCGTCCTACGGGAAGCCACACCTAACGGGCGGGCCACCGAAAAGGTTGGAGGACGAGGTGGCGCAGTGGAAGACGCCGCACGGATTGACGAACCCAGACTGTTGGGGCGTAGGCGGCGAGTTCGCGAAACAGACGGAGCATTGGGCAACCCCGTTGCAAGGCAACCCGAGCGACGAAGCGGGAGGCAATCACGGCGGGATGCCTTTGCTCAAGCAGACGGGGCAGTGGAAGACCCCGGTTGTCCCGGACGGCGGTCGCCATCTCCCACCCCACGCGACGGAAACGGGGATGGTGGACGGTGTGAAGCGTCAGGTCGATCTCCAACACCAAGCGCGCTTATGGCAGACCCCGAAGCAACCGAGCGGCGGCGGTCAGCAACAGCGGACAACGGACGGCGGCGGTTTACGGAAGCTGGAGGATATGGCCGAGTTCCATCACTCTTCCCTCCCGGCCCCAACGACCTTGAAGGATGGCGACGAGTCCTCGCCATCGACCCCAGCCTCGCGCCAGCGCTTGAACCCCCGTTTCGTGAGCTGGCTGATGGGGTGGCCGTTGATCGGCGGCAATGGCTCCGACTCCTTGGAAACGGCGTGGTCCCATTGGAGGCAGCGTATGCGTTCTACGCTCTCTGGATTGGTCTCGGACTGATGGAGGAATCATGACCCGCGCCGCTACGCTCGTCATCATCGCCCTCGCCGCCGCGTTCATCGTCTCGGCCGTCGTCAACGTGTTGCGCGGAGACAAGATCCGGAAGCTGGATGAGCGCACCGACGTTCTCGAGCTGGAAGCGGTCGCTTCCGATGTGCGCGAGTCCCAGCTCCACGCCCAGCTCGCCCGTGACACCGTGTGGAACGACAGCATCGCCCAGGAGAACACGCTGCTGCGACAGGATCTCCGCGCCGCGCAACGTGGCTCGACTCGCATCATCGTGCGCGTGGACTCGATCTTCGCCACCATCGACGAGGACACGTTGCCGGCGCAGATCCAGGAAGCGTTTGCGGTCCAGCGTGAAGCCTTGGCCGCGTGCCGCGTGGAGTGCGATCTCACCGTGGCGTTGCTCGTGAACCGTGAGGCACAACTCGCGCGGATCGGCCCCCGCTTGGATTCGACGCTCGTGCTCCTGCACGAACGCAGCACGCAACTCGACACCGCACTCGTGTTGATCGGCGAGTACCAATCGATCGTGTCGCCCAACTTCTTCCTGAATCTGTTCCGGGAGATCCCCCAGATGATGGCGTGCGCGGGTGGGGGAGCCCTTGTTGCTGAGTTGTACGACGGGAAGGTGTTGGTAGGAGCGGGGATTGGGTTAGCGGCGTGTCTCATTAAGTCGGCGGTGTTCAAGTGACCGTGGAAACTCAGCAGTTTCCGAAACCTAAGATCATTCACATGGCCAAAATGATCGCACAGGACGGTCGCGTGTCGGCGCTGTGTGCGCCTCGCCCCCGGGCTATCAACCTCAAGCGTGCAACGTGGACGCACTTTGCAAAGTTCGTGACGTGTCCCAAATGCCTAGAGAGTCTAAAGTGAGCGGCCTTCCCACCCCGTTTGAGGAGCCCGTGACCCCACAAGAACGCGAGTGGTGCTTGAGCTGCGATGAACGCGGCCCTGCTGGTCGGAACGGTTGGTGTCACCGATGCAACGAGGAGATGAAGGAAGAAGCCACTCAGGATCCACTTGCGAATATTGACGAATACTACTTTGGCCCGTCGGGCCCGTGACCCCACAAGGAAGCGGCATGAGCGTCCGAGAAGCGTTGGAGAGGTTGATAGCCACGGCTACGACACCCGAGGAAATAGAGGTGGAATACATCGCCTTCAAGGTGGAAGCGGCGTTTGAATCCGTGGCCGAAGAGATGGCCGAACTGGCTGAGTACCGCGCCGACCAAGCCGACATCGACCAGTGCGTCACCGCGGGGATGAAGAAGCTCGGGGAGGCGACGTGAAAACGGTAACGGAATGCCCAAAGTGCGGAGTCGTGTTTGCGGAAGTTCTGTGCGAAGAATGCCCTAGCGCACTGTTCGATGGTGTGTTGCGTGGCAAAGGTCGGTACAGACTTGACGAAGCCAAGGCCAGGGTTCAGTCCCTTGAGGAGTCGCTGCGACCGTTCCTATTCGCCGACACGGTCTACGACAAAATAGAGGAGGACCAACTGGGCGACTACGAACTGTTCATAGACTGTCAGGACATCCGCCGCGCCCGAGAAGCTATGCCACCGGAGGCGACATGAGCAAGACGCTACTGGACCGTATTAACGAGTCGATGGAAAGAGTCGGCAAGATGTGCTCCGAGGGACGGCCGCCGCGCATGAGTATTCCGGTGAACCCAGACGACGACGACACGTTTATCAACGACACCCTACGCGAGTGCCGCGCCGTCCTTGCCGCCCCCGCAGACGCGCCCCGAGAGATGACCGGCCGGTGCAGCGCCCACCTCCATGGCCAGGACCCGACGTGCGAAACGTGCTATCCCCAGCCTGACCACGTATCGCAAGGGTCTGCGGCTTTCTGCCAAATATGTGGCCAAGGGTGGGATTCAGACCTTGACCGTTCGTGTCCTGACTGCGGAAAACAGGTGCCCAACCCTAACTGGTATGGAGTACGTCAGGCTGGGGTGCCCGAAGGACCGTATGTCCACGGAGAAATCGTTGAAGGCCGCATGTGTTCGGTGTGGCACAAAGACGAATGCAGCCGCGATTCCGTGTTCATGGGTAGCGGAGAACAAGCCATCGGCGTCTGTAATGAGTTGAACCGGCTCAACGCGAAGGAGAAGACCAATGGGTAATGAGAACCAAAATCGCTGTTCTTGCGGCAAGTGTAGGTGGTGCGACCCTAACCACCCGTTGTATGCACGTCCCGACGCTGCGCCCCCAAAGGCTAACTACGTGCATGTCGAATCCGACGAACCAGAACCAGAGACCGTGACGACCGTCAGTCACACCGAGGAGGTGATACACGATGCAACCCTCGAACACAGCAGAACCGGGGTACATATGACCGGGGCTCCCAGTGAGTCCCCAACACTGGAAGAACTGAACGCCATCGGGAACGTACTAGGGTCGGTAGCTAGTGCGCCTAGGGCCCACATGGGCTTGAGTGGGGATGTCTCCGTGCCGCAAATCCGCGTCACACATGCCGTTGCAGCATGTAAAGCCTGGAAGTCACTGCGTGCATATTTTGCCGCCCACACCAAGGGAGACGGGAAGCCCATCAGTTATCTGGAGACCCACCCAGGAGCGGGGACAGGAGAGACAGATGATGCATGAACCTCGAAGGACCGAGCAACACTTAAAAGTAGCGTTCGGTGACAACGATTTCGGTCTCTGTGTGAGTGCCGCCGTGAAGCGCATTTGGCTCGACGTTCACAGAAACAACGCGCACCTTATTGACCCGGTATGGGATGGAAAGGGCCACGAGTTCCATAGCCTGACTGAAATGTTTCACGAACTGCACAAGGTCGGTGCTTTGCACCCGATGATTGCTAGGGCCGTAGACAGCGAGCACCACTATGAGGACGTGGAGAACGCTACCCGTGGCGTTCACTCCCACCAATTCCCGTGGAATGATAAGGTTGTCTCAAAAACCTTTAAGTCCATCACCGACACCTACCTGTCAACGGACCTGTCGTTTCACGAGTACATACCGGAGCAATGGGCCAACGGCGAGGATGTGTGGCTCGACGTGGAAAACGGAAATGTTGTCTCTCGTTAGCCGCACCACCCGAGAGGCCCACCCAGGAGCGGGGACAGAATGATATATGTCGCACGGGCCTTCGCTCGAAAGTTTCCAGCCAAGAACCGAAAGCAGCCGTTCCCTCAAACGCTGGTGGCTCTCGTCATCGCGGGAGACCTCCCAGGCTTTACTGGCGAAGCACTTCACAACCTACGTGTGGTCGATATGGGCGACGGCACGATCACGTTACTCGTTGAAGATTCGGAAGTTCAGCCACGCTTAGAAGGTTGGGAGATCAGCGACATCATCGAAGCTGGAATGAGCGGGCCATTACGGGGCCACCCAGGAGCGGGGACAGGAGAGACAGATGATGGGTGACTTGATCGTAGCGTTCATGCTCGGCTGGATTGGCGGACTAACGCAAAGCCGAATCATGATAAAACGTAGGCTCACCATCCGAGAGGCCAGCCAAGGAGGGAAGGATGAAGTTTGACCGCGACGGCTTTCTTAAAGAAACGGGTCTGCGTATCCGATTGCTGCGGAGGAAGTCTAGCCTGACCCAGGAACAGGTGGCGGCACAAGTCGGCCTGTCTCGTGTCACGATATGTAACATTGAAAACGGCAGGCAGGGGGTGACGTTAGACGCCGCCTGGCGGTTAGCGATTGTGCTCGGCGGGGTACGGCTCGACCGCTTGACCCCAGAGCCAAGGAGGGAAGGATGAGTGACGACCGTATCTCCAACGAAGCGCGTGTCTTGGCGATAATGGCGATGCAATCGGAACGCTACGCCAGCGAAGATATGGACTTCCGCGACCAAGTGGACAAGGTGTATGCCCTCGTTGAAGCCGAGCCTCCTTCTCCCCCAACGGGAGAGCCTACAAAGTCGGTGCTGCAAGGAATAGAGGAAGCCACACAGAACCTTGGAAGGGAGGTGATGCCTAATGGACTCGGAGCCACAAATAGTGAGCACTCCACACATATGAACGGGGCTCCTGGCGAGCCCCCAACGGGAGAGCCAAAAAACACAGGGAAAGGCTACACCCCCAAATGAGGCCTTTTTATTCTGTCGTATTGCCTGTGATACGCAAGGTAGCATGGAGGACATCTCCATATATAACCCACGTAGCCACGGTTTTTGTATCTATGAGGCCACCGTCTTCCACCACATTTTGGGCAGACCAAGGCGGGCGCAATGTGAGGCAGCCTGCCCTTCCTGGCGGCATCGTGAAAATTGTCCGCACAGGTCCCCAGAAACAGGTGGTCTGGGTTGCAGCAGGGTCGGTTATCGCAGCGATGACAGACGAACATGCCCTTTGGAATCGGGCCGACCGCAAGCGTCCAAGCCATACGATGGGCCCGCCAAGGCGTTTTCATGACCTTGAGTCGCCCGTAACCCCTAGAACAACATCCAGTCCACTCCCAGCACCCATCGGTGACGTGGACCTTTTCCCAGAAACTCTCAGTGATAGACTTCTGAAGCCGCTTCATAGGTCACTTCCTATGCGGTTGGTTAGTGGGGGTCTGTCAGCTTCCGGCTGGCAGGCCCCTATGAATATACCCCCCAACACCCCGGTAGGCCCATGATCGCGCAACCCGTGAAGTGGTGGCTGAATGTCGCAGCACTGACCGACAACGAACTGTGGGATTTGTGCCGCGAGTTCTATGGGAACGACCTCGCTACTATGTGCCGTTCTTTTCGTGCGGAAGTGGCGAGAGTAAGCGACGATCACGGTTTTGCAGACTACATCAAAGACCTTCGGCTAGATACCGCGCTCCCCGACCAGAGCGGGGAACCCCAAGACTATCGCTGTGGGGCCTTCATCGCAGCAACCGGAGAGCAATGCATCCTCCTAAGCGACCACGGCGGAGAGCACAAGTTTGCGTCCGAGTCCGTCCAGCAGGGGGAGCGGACACCAGAGGAGAGGGAGAACTGAGGTCATGAGCGACGAAAATAAAGTCAAAGACTTGCTGTACGCCGCCGGCCAGGTGGTGGACAGGCTCCCCGCAATCACCGGCAGTGAGGGGTATCAGTACCGGGACGGCCGGCCTCATGTGCTGATTGGAGTTCCCGAAACGGACCTCTACCTCCTACACGCAACAGTGGAGCGCCTCACCCAGCAGGGAGGGCAAGAGACATGAGTGACCGGATTCTGACCGATGCCGAATTGGACGTTATACCCACGTATCACAACCGTGGAGTCATAGCATTCAAGGTGTCTCACCGTCTCTTGGCTGCACGGGTGAAGGAGTTGGAGGCAGAACTCACGGAACTGGTGCACTCGATGACACACCCACTGAGGACCTCATGACTGACCATTCCGGGGCACCTCCTACGGGAGAGGCGCAACCCGATAAACAATCAACGAACTGTGAGAGTTGTGGTGGTGGTGGCTATCTGACGATCGCTTCGCCGCCCTGTCCGAAGTGCAACAAGGGCTTGGTGCCACCCCGCACTCAACGGATGGATTTACACGACGAGTTAGACGAGAGGTTCCCGTTGTTTGAGGACTTCCGCGCCTTTGTAGATGCCGCGCCCACCGAAGTAACCGACGCGATGGTGGAGCGGTTGGCGAAGGTTCTGCACAGCCACGCCCGAGTTGCGACGACGATGGAACTAGAACGCGACAGGGCACAGGGGTATCTACTGGCCGCGCTCCAGCAGGGGGAGCGGACACCAGAGGAGAGAACTTGAGACTGTTGCTACGCTGGCTATTCTGGGATCAGTGGTGGTGGTTGAGTAAGTCGCGCCGCCGCACCATCCAAGAGGGAAAGGAATTGAAAAATGGAAGACAACCACGAAGCACTCCTTGATGATTTACTTGAAGTCGCGTGGGGTATAATCGCCAACGCGAACGGTGGCGACTGGGACAAGGCAACGCCCGAGTGGAAAGAGGCCGCCGAGCGGTGGCGTGATCGGTATTTCGCCGTTCTCCCGGCTTGTTCGAGTGGCCCCTGCCCCGAGGCCGTGGAGCAGGGAGGGCAAGACGAAACGTGAACCGCCTGCTCGGGGAGATCGGCTGGATCATGACAACCGTGGTGCTGACCATCGTCCTGACGGTGGCGATCGTCGGGTGGGCGATGGACGTCGGCGCGCTCGAGGAACGGGCGAAGCAACGGGATCTCGTCGATTCCCTGTTCGTCGTTGAGCTGCTGCACCACACCGACTCCATCGTGTACGACGTCGCCTTGATGACGGTCTATCGGCTCCTGCGGGAGAAGGATTCGCTCACCCGGGCTCGGCGCCGGGCGTGCGGGGCACTGCTACGAGACTGTTGATGGAGGGAGACGAATGACGCCAACACAAATTGAACAATTGGACAAGCCCGTCCTTTCCCACGGGCCCGATGCGGTGCTCAACCTCTACCAAGTGGCGGAATGGCTGCAGGTATCGTATAAAAAGGTGGAGGAGCTGCCGATCAAATCGTTCTGGCTCGGCAACCGCCGACGGTATCGTGGGAAGCACATCCTCGAGTTCATGGAGGACGCGGCCAAATGACGCCCCATCAATCCAACCTGCGCGGCTCGTTGGTGATCGACCGGGTGTTCCGGGGTGTCGGTCGGGTGAAACGCGCCACGGGCACCAAGAACGTCAAACTGTTCGAGAAGTTCGACGAGATGCTGACCACCCTGTACGAGGGCGGGCGCCGCGACGTGGTGATCTCGATCCGCGACGGCCGGCTCACCATTCTGGAGGTGTGGGAGCAATACCGGCTCGGCCGCTGGGACGATATCCCCACCCGTGAACACCTTGAACTGCTCGATCGCACGTACGATGCATGGGTTGAGGAGAAAGAATGCTCCGAGCAACACCGCACGAGCCTCAACGACTCAGGGTCCTACCTCATCGACGCGGGGCCGAACAAGGCCCGCGTGGTGGATCTCCCCGATGCCGTGCGGGCGCTCCGCAAAACCACGGGCGATCGGGCCCGGACCTTCAACCTCGCCCGCTCGGCCGCCCAAGCGTTCATCCGTGAGACCCTCGGCCGGCATAGCAAGCTGTGGCAGGAGATCGCCGCCATTCCCCCGCGGAAAGTCGTGCCAAAGTTCCACAAGAACCCGCAGACCGTCGCCGGGGCGATGAAGATCCGTGAGCAGTTGGAACCCAACGCCGCGGACATCTGGTGGACACTCTGCACCACCGGGATGCGACCCAAGGAGTTCTGGGGCGAGTGGTGGACTGACCACGACCGGATCAAGATCGTCGCTGCCAAGAAGGATGAGCGGGTCATGCGGGTCGTGCCGTTGCTCGTGAAGCCCGCGGTGCCGACCATGATGCCTTCGGGGTACGACTCCGCGCTCGGGCGGCTCTCGGTCAAAGTGGCGCCGTACGACGGGCGACGGACTTACACCAACTGGCTGGAGTCCGCGGGGATCCCCCGGACCCGGCGCAAGCTCTACCTCGGCCACGGGAAAACCGACGTGACGGATCTCTACGAGTGGCACGAGGTGGAGGCGTTTATCGCCGAGGATCGGGCGAAACTGCTGGCATACATTGGACAGGAGCAACGGAAGGCCATCCAGGTGATGAAATGACTCCCCCGACATTTCCCACGACACCGGGACACTGCGTCATGAGAAATGCCGTAAGTCGTTGCTACGTAAGTACCCCGCCGGGGAGTCGAACCCCGAACCTACTGATTAAGAGTCAGCGCGGTACTGGTAAGGAGTTCCGTTTCCTTATTATAAGGGGGCTGGTTTCGGGGCGTCTTCGGAGCCGAAATGAGCCAAGAGGAACGGCAGTCCCCCGACATCTCCCACGACACGAAGTAGATACCAGTCGATTCGCTCCCCACCCGGATCTGATACCCGGCCAGCCGCAGAGGGTCGGGTGAAGCCCAAGCGCCACATCACGACCGCGGATCGGCCGGCCAAGGACGAGCGGGGCAACCGGGCTTGCCGTTGGTGCCGTGGTCCGGTCAAACCGCCCCGCCGCACGTACTGCTCGGCCGAATGCGTCCACGAGTTCAACCTTCGCGCGAGTGGGGGCTATCTCCGCTACCACGTCGAACAGCGCGACAAGGGCATCTGCGCGGCGTGCGGCCTCGACACCATCGCACTGAGGCGGAAATACGACGCGCTCTACCGATGGCTGCTGAAACGCCAGCACGTGGGGTTCAGACGGCTGCGCCGCGCGTTCCTCGAACGTCACTCTATCCCGTACGGGCGACAGGATAGCGATTGGTGGGATGCCGATCATGTCGTGCCGGTTGAGGATGGCGGTGGCGAGTGTGGGCTCCCAGGATACCAAACGCTCTGCATCCCGTGTCATAAACGGAAGACCGCCCGGCAGGCACGCGAGAAAGCTGAACGGCGCCGCGGCCAGGTAGCCCTGGAGATTGAGGCGTGAGCCGGCCCCTAGAGGAACAGGCGGCATGAGCCAGAAGATCGTCCGGTTGCTATCGGCCGAGGTCAACGCGCTGCTGGAGTATTCGTGCAGTCTGCCGACCGGCACTGCAATCGGCAAGCACTGGAAGCGGAACATGAACTGGAGAACCGACAAGCCGCCCCGGTGGTGGCGCGGCGAGTACGTGGAATCCGCGGAGCCCGGTATGGTGGACATCGAATGGATGGAGATCGAGATCTATGATCCACCATTAGCAAACATACCCGCAGGCGGCGGGAAGGAGTAAAGGTATGACAACGACGTTTGAGATCGGCACGCAATACGTGGCCATTCAGTGCGGCCGGGGCTGTCGGCGGGCTGTTCGGTGGGCGAAAGATCGACAACTTGTAGGAGCGGGCGGGGACTACGAACTCAGACGACCGGAGAACAAGATCGTGGAGAAACCTAAAGATTTCCAGCAGCGTGTGGACCCGGCCGCAAGGGAGCGTGCCATTCCCAACGACGCTGTTGGTACTCCGGGTGAAAACCCTGGTCCTCTGCGATTGGCAGATCCACCCCCGTCTTTGGCGAAGGCTATGGCGACGGAGATAACTGACACCCACGATACCATTCGGGCTGTGCCAATGACGCCCCCCAACCGCTTCGACCCCTACGAGGCCCTGGACACGATCTATGAGGTGCTGTCGTGTTGTGGGGAGAAGCGGCTAGGCTTCGAACCCAACGACGGTTCCGTGAACCTTCCGTGGGGCGATGCTGAGACGATTCGGAACCAAGTCTACGCCCTCCGCGCCTACATCACGGGGATGGAGCGATTGAGGTGTCGTGACCACGCTTTACCAGGACACCCGGACGTAAGATGGCGACGAAGAACCCCCACGGCATGACCGACCGGCAATGGGCCTTCTGCCGGCAGTACGTGAAGCAGGGATTCACGAACGCCACGGGGGCATACCAGCACGCGTACCCCAACTGCAAGTCGGATCATGCCGCTGAATCCCACTCTTCTCGCCTGGTGAAGAATGGTAAGGTTTCCGCCTATTTGGCAGAGGTCAAAAGCAGGGCCGCGGAAAAGACCCAGATCACAGCCGAGCGGGTGCTCGCAGAGCTTGGGAAACTCGGGTTTGCGAACATGGAGGACTACGTGGAGTGGGGTCCTGATGGCGTGACATTGAAGGCCAGCGAGGACCTCACGCCGGACATGGCGGCCGCGGTTTCCGAGGTGAGCGAGACGATCGGAGAAAAGGGCGGGTCTATCAAGTTCAAACTCCACGACAAACGCGGGGCGATACAGATCGCCAAAACGACCACCATCAGCGCGGTCGCAGCCCATCGCTACTTGAAGGGTGGTCTGCGGGAATCCCTTATCAGGGCTCTGCACGATCTGGCGCTGGCGAACAACGTTCCAGTGGGGACGCTCATCGATCGGTTCTTCTCGTACGACCCCATCGACGGGTATGTACTCAGGCCGGAGTTTCGGCTCGACGAAAAGCGGTTGTTAGAAGGAGAGGGTACGAGCGAGCCCGTTGGGATTATGAATGACGAAGTTGAGCACCCTTAACACGCTCATTTTAGAAGATGTTCGCTCAGATGTTCACTCAGCCCCACCCGGATCTGATACCCGGCCAGCCGCAGAGGGTAGCGGCGTGAGCCGAACCAACCTCTACTGGTGCGATGCGTTGCAGGGGTGTCTCGACTGCGAGGCCGAGAGCGTGGATGCCATCGTGACCGATCCACCGTATGGCCTGGGGTTCATGGGTAAGAATTGGGACCACGGCGTTCCGGGTGTGCCGTTCTGGGAAGCCGTGTTGCGAGCAGCGAAGCCGGGGGCGCACCTCTTGGCCTTCGGCGGCACGCGCACCCATCACCGCTTGATGTGTGCGATTGAGGACGCGGGCTGGGAGATACGAGACTGTTTGATGTGGGTCTATGGGTCGGGGTTTCCGAAGTCGTTGGACGTGGGCAAGGCGATCGATAAGGCGGCCAGACAGGGCTATGTCGAGGCTGCGATTCGTCTCGGAATGCCGATGCCGGACAAGAGCAAGTGGGACTGGACTAAAGGTGGCCACGCGCCCGGTGACAAATGGTGGCGACGCTTCAAAGAACATCTGAGCCAAGAACAGTGGGGGACCGTTGAGCGTGAAGTCGTCGCTAAGGGCTTTCGTGTCCGCGGTGAGTCTGTCTATGCGAGTGGTTTTCCAAGTGACGGAGAATATGCCGTTACCGCTCCCGCCACGCCCGCGGCGAAGGACTGGGACGGCTGGGGCACAGCACTCAAGCCCGCATGGGAACCCATCATCCTCGCCCGTAAGCCTCTAGCGGGAACGGTGGCCGCGAACGTGTTAGAGCATGGAACGGGTGGGTTGAATATCGACGGGTGTAGGATCGGGACGGGGAAACGGAATTACAAAGGGAGCGGAGCGCAACCGCACAAGCTGAACGCACACGGCCCCGGCGACACAGGGATCGGCTACATGGACGGCAGTGGGAAAGACAACGAATACACAGTTACGGGTCGCTGGCCCGCCAACGTCGTACACGACGGGAGCGAGGAAGTGGTGGAGCATTTTCCGCAGCAGTCGGGCGGCGGTACTCCACCGCGCAGATTCGCGGACAAGACACGAAACACGTTCGGAGAATTTCAGGGCAATGAGTGCCCTCCCGGTATTGGCGCGTCGTCCGGTTCCGCCGCCCGGTTCTTCTACTGCGCCAAGGCCAGCCGGTCGGAACGTGGCAAAGACAACACCCACCCCACGGTCAAACCCGTCGCCCTCATGCGCTGGCTCTGTCGGCTTGTCACTCCACCCAACGGTTTGATTCTTGACCCCTTCTGCGGTTCGGGAACGACCGGTGTTGCGGCGGTGCTCGAAGGATTTCGCTTCATCGGCATCGACGACGACCCCGACTATTACGAGATCGCCCACAAGCGCATTGCGGCGGCTTCTGCGCAACCGGACATGTTCCACGGCGAACCGTCGGAGCTTGAGGCGTGAGCCGGGCACTAGAGGAACAGGCGGCATGAAATTCTTGCCTGGCGATCGGCTCCACTGCCCCAACCGGATCAGCCGAGGGAACGGCTCGGAACCGTGCAATAAGCCGATCGAGGTCAACGTCCCCAGCCGGACCTGGGCCATCGTGCGGATTATGGAGATCCCGCACTGCCATCCCGGGGAGCTCTGGGTGACGTGTAAACGGCGGAGCTGTCACGCGCAGCTCGCGATTCGGTCGGAGCCGGTGGCGTAACGCACCAGGAGGTCTAGATTTCTGATATGACCTGTCCAGAATGCCGATCTGTCGTGACCGAGGACACCGCAATGGGGGATGACGGTCAATCCTACATCTGCAACGGGTGCGGGGCACACTGGCGAGAGAAGGACGGGAAAATCGTGTGGGCGGCAGCGCCACGGAGAGGGCAATGAGAGATTTTCACCCGGGTTACGCCATCTATGGGCCACCGATCACGCCACGTGGACTGCGCCTCATTGTCGAGTTTGATAGGGTCACGTTTGAATTGCGGGGACGATTCGCAAGGCAGCTAGGCCGCGAATATGATCTGCTGTCTTTGATCGGGTTGTTAGACAATGGAATCGAAGTCGATCTAGGCTTCGGGTGGATTGAATGCCTAATTGCCGCGGTGAAACCTGCACCCTCCGGTACTTCCTACGTTCGACTCTTCGCCAAAGATCAAGAGGCCGTGAGTTTAGCCTTTGGAGGTCGTGAAGTAGCGCAGTAATCTAGAACGTTCTAGATTGTAGGTTGACAACACAATTGCGGGCCCGTGGCCCACCTTCACTGCCGATGGTACGGCAAAGAGGGTGGGCCTTTGCTCGTTTTGGGAGGAACGATGGGAACGACACACCGACCGTACCCGCTGATCCGTTGGTTGGGTTTGTCCTTATGGATAATTCGCCGGCCGACGTCACGGTCACTGACGGAAATGATTTGAACTATACACTCCACGCCTCTGGTATTTGGCGGTTGTCAGGGGCAGAAACTTAAAGGCCAGATACCTCTGGCATGGGTAGAGGAGGAATAGATGGCAGAGAATTTTGCGGCGCTGACGACCGCCCTGAAGACCGTCCCGCGCTACAACGCCGCGGTGGTGTCGGGGGATAACGGTACGACACAGGCGTTAGTGAACGCCACTGACGTTGATGCCGATTTCGTCTTTGAGGACGTGCCGGTCGATGATGTGTTAGAAGCGGCTGGGCAAGCCAAACTCAAAGCTCTCGTTCCTGCCGACCGCGCCAGATTGCAGATCCTCGTACAACGCGGCACACTCGCCACGTCGAAGGCCGCCGTTCGGGCAGAGTTCCTCGACATCTTCGGGATCACCGAAGACCAACTCGCTGCCGGGATTCCTGCCGTGCGGAGACGACCCACGTTTGGGGAGGCGTTTGGATACAAGAACGTCGGCCTCGATACCATCCGACAAGTCGTCCGCCTCGTCGATAAGTCCTTCATCGTTACCACTGGGCAAGTCTGATGGCCTCACAACAGAGCGTAAAGATCAGCACAGTCCCCAATGCGATGTTGTTTGCGGACCACGCGGGGGATTTCAGCCCAACCGCAGCGAACAATCTCGAACCGGGCACCGCAACGAATGTGCAGATGCAATTTGCGTCCGTGGCGGACAACGCAGCGGTCAACAGCACACAGTTTGACCTCGGGGCCAATTTTGCACGACGCTATGCCCTTTGGTTCGCATTCGAGGGTGCAGCGACTCCAACGACAGCAAAGCCGATCAATTTTCGGGTCGCTGCGTCTACTAGGTCAGCGGCTGCGACTGCGAACGCTGGATATGTAGACGGCAGCGATGGGGCGTACACCGGAACGCCCGCGACACTGGCCGAAGGGCTTGCCCAGTTGGAGTTTATCGGTGCACTCATCGCGTCCGCCGATGCCACGACGACGATCCAGATACAGAAAGTCGGCATCTACGTACCGACGAGTCAGTATGGCTCACTGGTGTGTGAGAACTTGACAGGTGCGGCTTTTCACTCAGACGACGTGGAGATGCACGCCTATCTGGAACCACTCATGGACGAAGCAGCCTAGTGTTAGAAGCGAAACCCCTTTCGTGGAACGCTAATCGCGGTTCGGTTGCGGATGAGTTGCAATGGGCATGGGATGGGTTGGTTGATATTGTGCCGTTTTGGGAAGGGGGCGGCGCAGCGGGGCGCATTCTAGGTGCCAACAATCAGGCTTTGGGGTCGGGTGCCAGTTGGCTGCAAACGCCACAAGGGGGACGAGGAATCGACCTTGATGGTACGAGCAACGGACACCATAAAACAGGAGGACAGGGGTACGACCGCGTCTTAAATGGGAACGACGGGAGCCGATTCACGATCCTCACGGTTTTCATTGCCGACACCGCGAGCGGTGGTGCCCGGCAAACGATATGGGGCAACGAAGAACGGGCACTTGAACCCTGGATTGAAATTAACGGGCAGGGTACTGGATCTTTTGTTCTAGCTATCCCTGGTATCTGGCTCGCCTACACGGTTGAGAGTGTCATTGCGGACGACACTCTCTATGTAGCGTTTACCCGCAGCATCGGGGTGGGTACGCTCACAAAAACTTTTTGGATAAATGGTATAGAGTACACGGATCAGGGGTCGTCAAATAGCAAGACTACGTGGTCCACGTCTGATAAATACTTCGGGCGTCGTGCTGATGGCAGCCAGATGTTCAATGGTAAAATACTGCTGCATCACGTTTGGAACTACCCGCTGCCGATAGCTGGGATACAGCAATTAACTCCCCGGATCTTTGATCTTATCCGCATAGCCACACGCCATGTCGGGTTTGTGGCAGCAGCGGCAGCGGCCTATCTCCCCTTGGACCGAGCGCACACCCCCCAACACCAAACATTGATGGCCTCATGAGTCTCTTAATTCTGAAAGACACCAAGCCCATCGGGGCGGATCGGGTCGAGCATTTACCGAGCGACACCTCGCTCGCCTGTCCACAATGTGAGGGCCAGCACCTCAAGGCCACCGCACCGAAAGAGGTTTGGAAACAGGGCGCACGCCAACAGGATCGGTGGTGTCTCGATTGCGGTCATGCCTGGATCACCGTGTTACCGCCGAGATTTCAAGCGGAATTGATTCCACTTACTAGACGCCGCGCATAACGCGGTAGGAGGAAACGATGTCAGGATGGTCGATTCATCTAGAGGACGAGAAGTACGTCGTCCGCGTGATGGGGTTGAGCACCGAGGAGCTTGAGGCATACGAGGAGGAGCAGCGCAAGCTACCAGAGGAAGATCGGCGCCCATGGGAGGGCAAAAAGGTCGGCAGTGGTTACGCCACGCGGGTCGCGGCAGCCGGCAAGATCCAGGAGTTGGAGGCCGCGGAGAAGAAGGAAGCGGCGATCGCTGCCGCCAAGGCGCTACTTGCGGAATGAATTCCGTTTTCACGACACGCCGCTGATAACGCGGAGAAGGAGAGAACACGATGGCACGCGGTACATACGTACTTCCCGGGACAAACCTCACGCTCGCCAACCAAGCGGTAACGGGGGCGTTCATCAATCCCGGCGTCGACGCGACGCTCGAGATCCTGCGGTGTTGGTGTTCCCAGGCGGCGAATGCCACCTCGGCGCAACAGCGGGTGCAGCTCAATACCCAAGTAACGGCGTTCCCGACCCTAACGTCGATCACGCCGGAGAAAACCACCCCGCTAGATGCGGTGTCGACGATTGTCGGCGGAACGGCGGGAGCAGCCGGCACATCGGGCGTCAACGCCTCGGCCGAAGGCGCGGGGGCGAAAACCATTCCAATCCCGGACGCGTTCAACGTCTTGAACGGGTTTTTGTGGACGGCAACGCCCAATGAAGTGTTCATCATGAGCGCCAGCTTGGCCTCGGGCTTTGGTATCCACTTCCCGGCAGCTCCGGCGACGCTGACCGCGTGGAACTTCGGTATCGTCTATAAAGAGTGGTAGAGGGGCCTGAGTCGTGAGTTGGTACGGTGGTGTCTATCGGCACCCGCCCGCCCCGCAACGGCAGCGCCCGAGTGCGATCCTCCCGGCGGAAGTCTTTCCCGATCCGCCGGTGGGGCATCGTGGGCGTCAGGTCGTCATGGCGATCGTGGCGGCGCAGTGGATTTTCGTCCCTCCTCCACAACAACGCCGCCCGACCGTCACCGAATCCGGTCCGGTGGTCGAGGTTGTTGTCCCGTACTCGCGACTTGCCCAACACCGCACGATCCTCGACCAGTGGCGCGTCGATCCACAACCGCAACAACAACGGCCGCGCGTCACGTCGGATACGCCGAGCGTCTTTATCCCCAAAGCGCGGGATTACGATCGTGTCATTGCCGACTCATGGCACGTCGATCCAGCTCCCCAACGGCGCCGACCAACCGCGATTCTGCCAGCCGAGGTCTTTCCTGATCCCCCGCTTGGGGTACAAGGCCGCCAATACGCGCAGCTCGTGGTCGCGTCGTGGCGTCGAGCTCCAGAACCGCAACAACGTCGGCCACGTGTTACCGAATCCGCTGCTGTCGAGGTCTTTGTCCCGCACTCGCGGGTGCAGGATCGGCTCATTGTCGCGTCGTGGGATACCGTTCCTGCTCCACAGCGCAGCCGACCCACCGCGATTCTGCCGGCGCAGGTATTCGACAATCCGCCTGTCGGACTACAGCGACGTCAGATCGTCCATGCCATCGTGGTCGATCAGTGGCGACATGTCCCGCTTCCTTACCAACGACTGCCGCGGGTTACCGAGTCTGGTATTACGCCGGTCATCACGCCAAGCGACCAGTGGACCCTCACGGACGTCCCACGCGCCCTCACGGTCATTGACGTCTCACGCCCCATGGTGGTCACGGACGTGGATCGTGCCCTTACAGTGATCGGAGCCCCATGACGTCCCCTCGCCCCGTCCAAGCGTTCGCCCGCAAGCGCACCACGGAAACGCTCCCCTTGGCCTTTGACTTCACCAACGTCCTGCCGTCTGAGGTGACGATCAGTTCTGCCGGTACGACCCTCGCCACCGTGGCGAGCGATTCAACCGTCGAGGATGCCAGTCCGTCCGACATCGTCTCCGGATCGGCCAGTGTGTCGGGCACCAAGGTGGCTCAAACGATCACCGCGGGCGTCGACGGCGTGAAGTACTTCCTGAAATTCATCGCCAACGGATCGGACAGCAAGATTTACGAGGGGGAGGCGGGACTGTTGGTGTCGGATGCCACGAAGGTGCAGCCCTGATCACGCTCGATTCCTGGACCGCTTCCCTCCACCGACAGTGTCCCCGCGGCCACGTGTACAGCCCAGGCAACGGCTGTCCCGAATGCCAACGCGTGCGCCGTCGCTCCGTGACGCCCCCGCAACGTCCCTACCGCTCGAGGAAGACCGACCCCACGGTGGGGCAAGGCGAGCGGTGCCGGTGTGGGCACAAGCTTGAGTTCCGGACCGACGGTGCGGGGCACTTGGTCGAGTGGTGTCCGGAGTGTCGTGAGTCCGCGCCAGTGAAGCGGGTTGTGGCGACGAGTCCGACAAAGGAGACGTGATGGCCAACCTCGAACGCCGGGAGTTCTTCGGTCTGCTCGGGAGTGTCGCGCTCGCTGCGGTGGCGCCACAACTCCGACACCTCTCTGCGTCTGAGCCCTTTGCGGTGGGGCATTTCAACGTCGACACCCACTATGCGCCGACGGTGCTCAAGGCCGACGACGTTATGCAGTTCGCTGGGATCGCACACGGGGTGACGCGGACGTCCGTTGACTTCTACTACGGGCTGGTGCCACAGGGGCACATCGGCCACGTGGACGTGGTCATCGACCACCAACTTGCGGTGACGTGCATCGAGGGCAGCCAAACCCTCGAGGCCATGAAGGACCAGTTACGGCAGGAGGTACGGCGCCGCCATCAGATCGACCATATCGTGACGTACGACGCGAGTGCTCTCAAAATCCAACACATCGAATTCAATATGGGCTTTGTTGACGGCGGCTCGTGCCAGGCGTGGCTCAAGGCCAACGGCGGCACGATCGCGCAGATCGTTGGCGATGCCGCAGGGGGCCGCAATGGCTGAGGGTCTCTGCGGTCACGTGCCATGCGACGAGCCGGAGGACAATGACTGGCTCAGCACGTTGGCGTTCCTGTCAACCGTGGCGGGTATTGTGGCGTTTTTCGTGGTGATCTGGTGAGCGACAACCAAACAGTGCGTGCCACAGATGACCGCATTCTGCACAGACTGTGGACGAAAGCTGTCGGAACCGAGGGCTACGACAAGGCCGAATGGGTCGAGCTTGAGAGGATCGTTCACCAGAAAGCGTACGCAACGCCCCCTGAGATAGAGAGCGGTGGTGAATGCAGCCAATCACTGCGGGCCCTCATGTCCTTCATGGTGGGACAGTGCTACAAATGCAAAGGAACGGGTAAGCACAGGTCGATCTACGAGTCGGGGCTTTGGCCGTGCTCGAAGTGTGCGGACCTGCGGGAGTTCTTACATCTCCTCGACGACACTACCAAGGCCGTGCCAGTCTAATGCCGACTGTTTACGTCCCTATCGGGATACCCGGCTCCGGCAAGTCGACGTACTACGAGACGTTGGGGTCACACGTCACGCACGTGAGCCCGGACAACCATCTGTATCGCAACGGCACCTACGCAACGTCGCCTCAACGACGCAAAGAGGCGTGGAGGCAAGCGTTTACGGTCGTCGAGGGGGCGATAGCGCGTGGTGAGGACGTCTACTTCGACGCCACCAACCTGACCGTCAAGGCCCGGCAACGCCTCCTATGGATGGCACGCCACGCCCGGCATGCGTACAGGGTCGTCGGACTCCACTTCGTCGTGCCGTTCGACGTGTGCGAGGAGCGGAACCGCCAACGTCCTGCGAACCGGCGGCCGACACTCGAGGCCATGCAAGACATGGAGCGCAGTCTCGAGGTGCCGGATCTGCGCGAGGGATTCACGGATATACGGCGGGTCGGTGGCCAGTGATGGAGAAACAGTTCGCCATTCGCCGTGTCGCCTTCGGTCTCCCGCTCACGAACGCAGATGTCCGCTATCTCCTCGGCATGCCCGACCCGCCGATGCTGGTCGAACGCTGGCGCGCGACGCTTGCGGGAAGGTCTTGGGCGCTGCGCATCGAACTCGACGACGCATTCGAGCGGGTGCGCGCGGTGATGAGGAACGTCGGACGGTGGGACGAAACATGAGGACGTACGGGAGCGCGTTGTCCAGTGAGGGGGGCACCCCCAATCGGGAGCATGAGTAGGT
>SDBV01004136.1_pt1 | contig 21042 bp, 19 predicted proteins | sample 2277081 | NCBI WGS metagenome assembly SDBV01 (sample SAMN10402039, study PRJNA504765) | marine sediment metagenome | isolation source: marine sediment core GS10_PC15, 223 cmbsf | place: Arctic Ocean: Southern Knipovich Ridge | collected 2010 | reverse complement strand
ATAATAAATCTTGTTAACTTAATTTATAGAGATTTTCTATAGAGATTTTCTTGCTTTTATAAAATATCTATAATTTAATCCAGAAAGGTCTGTTTTGAGACCTGCATTTTTCAGTGCAACCATCCCTGTCCCGTCTTGCAGTCTAATTTGACCTCCGTCCCTCTTGTCCATCCCTGTCCCGTCTTGCAGTTTAATTTGACCTCCGTCCCTCTTGTCCATCCCTGTCCCGTCTTGCAGTTTAATTTGACCTCCGTCCCTCTTGTCCAACTTCGATTCTCGACCTCCGTCCCCGACCCGTCGTCCGTCCCTGTCCCGTCTTGCAGTTTAATTTGACCTCCGTCCCTCTTGTCCAACTTCGATTCTCGACCTCCGTCCCCGACCCTCTGTCCCCAACCCGTCATTGAACATCATCTTGCAGTCTAATTTGACCTCCGTCCCCAAATAAAAACTAAAATTTTCATATTAAAAGTTATCTAATTTTGGGTTGATATTTACAGAAAATTATGTGTAAAAGTTGAGTTTAAAGTTAAAATATAAATTATCTATAATGCAATTGATTTTAGTACTATTTATTTAATAATGAAGATAGCAAACTACTAAACTTCAAGAGCCATAGAAATAACGTTTGCTTTTTACTGCCTTCTAAGCGAACCTTATAAGTTTATTCAAAAAGCATTGTCAGCATCTTCAAACAAATTGAACTTTAAAACTCCAGCAGCAAAAGCCTTTTCTAAATTTTGACAACACTTTCAAAATCTTTGTCTGATTCCTTAGAAAGCTTGTTGTTTTTTTATTATCTTTTCCTCTGTGAGAAATTTATTAAATAAGCATTATTGACATTAGCGGTTCAGCTTTACAATAATCTCTTTCTGCTTTTCCTTATTCCTTAAATTTTTCTCTACAAAAAGTTTCTCTCCTGTGTCAGGATTAATTTCCAGGAAATACATAAGGCTCGAATATGTAGACGGCGTAGGTGTAAATATCTGTACCTGTTCCGGATTTAACTTCAAATTATTCTTTATATAACTTTTAAGCTTATTCATGTGCATATTATTGCATCCCGGATGCGCTGCAATAAAATAGTAGGTTAGAAACTGTTTTTTGCCGGAGCGTTTATTTGCTTTATTAAAATCATCCACAAACTTTTTTAGATTTCCTATTTCCGGTTTTCCCATAAGCTTTAAAATATTTTCGTCGGTATGTTCCGGTGCAATCTTCAGCTGTCCGGAAATATGATGATTAACTATTTCCTGTAAATATCTGCTACCGTATTCATTATCAGTAAGTATTAAATCATACCGGATGCCGGAGCCTATAAAAACTTTTTTTATACCTTTAATTTGGCGTAATGTTTTTAAAAGTTCGATTTGCTTTTTATGTTCAATATTAAGGCTCTGACATTTTTCGGGAGATAAACAGCGCTTGTTTTTGCATGCGCCGTTTGTAAGCATCTTTTTACAAAAGCTTGCATACATATTTGCAGTAGGCCCGCCAACATTCAAAATATTTCCTTTAAAACCTGGCAATTCTGCTATGTCTTTTATTTCCTTTAATATTGATTTATAAGACCTTGAAATGACTGCTCTGCCCTGGTGCGCGGAAATTGCACAGAAATTGCATTGGCCGAAGCATCCTCTGTGGCTTGTTACAGAAAATCTTATAGTGTCGAGCGCTTTAATTACTCCCTGTTTCTTATAGTAAGGATGAGCGTCCCGTTCAAACCCTATATTGTAAACTGCATCAAGTTCATCCTGATTCAGGTTATACTGCGGCGGATTCTGCACAAGGTATCTTGTATCCTGTTTCTGAATAAGGCCCTTCGCGGTAATCGGGTCTGTGTTTTCCTGAAATGTCTTAAACATATTATTAAAGAGATTTTTATTGCTTTGCAGTTCAGGAAAGGAGGGAAGTTCTATGTATTTGTCTACAGGTTTTCTGGAAATATAGCAAATACCCCGGATGTTTATTAAAGGTTTATTGTTTTTTATCTGTTGGGCAATTTTTAATATTGATTTTTCACCCATGCCATAAACAAGGATATCTGCTTTCGCATCAAATAGCACGGAACGCCTTAATTTATTGTTCCAGAAATCATAATGCACAATTCTTCTTAAACTTGCTTCCAGCCCTCCAAGTACTATCGGCTTTGTGTCCTTAAAATATTTTTTTATAAGATTGGAATAGGCTATACACGCCCTGTCCGGCCGGAGATTGTTTACTCCGCCTGCTGTTAAGTCGTCTTTTTGTCTCTTTTTTCCTGTTGCCGTATAGTTGCTTACCATCGAGTCCATACAACCGGCACTCACTCCCCAGAAGAGTTCCGGCTCTCCAAGTTTTGTAATTTCATCATTATTTACATCGGGCTGGGATATAATTCCAACTCTAAAACCGGCATTTATTAAAACCTTTCCGATTACTGCTATGCCGATATTCGGGCTGTCTATGTATACGTCTCCTGTAACAAGGATAATATCCGGTTTTTCCCATTCGAGCTGTTCCAATTCCTCTTTTGTTGCAGGTAAGTACATATTGACTTAATCTATCTATTTTTTTATCAATAAATCAATAAAAAAATAATGCAATTAATAGTATAATATAGAATTATGAAGTCTGGTATTGTTAAAAAGGTTGTGTATGGGATATTGGCAGTTATCACTGTTTTGTTGTTTTCATTTTGTTCTCTTACAGAAGTTTCAAGAAAGCAGATAAAAGATGAAGTTAGTAGATTAGAGTACGCATATAGAGAAGCAGTTTCTGCTCTTAATGGCAGGGACATTTACAGGTCGATTGAGATTCTTGCACGTTCATTAGCTGTAAAAAACAGTGAAATTGAGACTTTTCCGGAATACATAGAACTCGAAGAAAGCTGCATGGACCTGCTTGAGGAAATAAAGTCTAATATTCAAATAGAGGTTATTGGTGATTGGAAATATGAGAATAATTTATACTATACAACTCAGTCAGATGCTCTTGAGATTTTCACACCTCAATTCAGTTTGCATTATTACGATGAAATAACGCGTGAAAATATCAAATTAAGCAATTTCTATTATACTTTCCTTTCTTTTGACAGAATAGATAATAAAAAGCTTGAAGATTTTAGTGGATTCTCCCTAAATGACGGTTATACAGACAGTTTGCTATTGTTAAAGCCAGGCAGGTTTGATGAAACTATTCTGGAACTATTTATATATATAAAACTGGATGAAGATATAAACTATCAAATTATAAAAAACCCGGTTTTCTTTATATATCCTGCTTCAACTTTCGCTTTAGAAATAAGGGATGGTGAGAGAGTAAAAGATTTATCCGAACAGCTTCTATTAAATGGAACAATCTTTGACAATTCATTACTTAAAATTGCTTCATCAATTAGTTTTCCGGAATATCCTTTTGTTCCGGAGCCGAGTTCTAATATAAACAGGTTTGAAGGGCTTTTCGCTCCGGGCAGCTATCAATTTAATTATAATAATGTTCTGCCTCTTGTTTATGCAGAATATAAAGAAGAGCAGGCATTGGAAAATGCGGCTTTAATAATTAATACTTTATTGGAATTAAGCGCGGACAGGTTTAGTAATCTTAATGAGGTTAATGGTGTGGAATTATATTCACAGATTATACTTGCAAGTATAGTAGAAAAGGAGGCCGCTTCTAATAAAAATTATAATGAAATAGCTTCTGTTTTTTATAACAGGCTTAAGGACGGTATGGCACTTGGTTCATGCCCTACAGTTGAGTATGCCCTGGGGTATCACAGGCCGTTTTTAACTCTCGAGGATGTTGCAATTAATTCTCCTTATAATGTATATAAAAATCTCGGGCTTCCGCCGACTCCGATTTGTTTTTTTTCAGATGAAGCCTTATTAGCTGTAACAGAGCCGATAGAGACAGATTTATACTTTTTTGTGTTTGACTGGACAATAGGAGAATTGTTCTTTTCTGATACCTATGAAGAACATAAGGAAAATGCTCAAATTGCATATCAGAATTATATAAATAATTACGGACAGAACAGCCTGCATGATATTTATTATGATAAATTCTATGAAAAGTAAAAATAAATTAGAATTTTTTCGAATTTACTTGAAATTGGTACTAAAGGTCATATGATTTAGTATTAGGGGACAGAACAAGATCATATTTAAAACCTTGCTGTCTCCTAATATTTTAGGAGGGAACTATGAAGAAAATTATGTTTTTCTTATTATTAGTACTTATTTCACTAAGTTTATTTGTGGGCTGCCTGGCGCCTGCTACAACCACTGTAACAAGAATAGAGGACGAGCCTGCTGATAAACCGCCGCCTGCTGACAATCCGCCGCCTGCTGACAATCCGCCGCCGACTGAAACACAGCCGCCAATGGAGGACTGGGCAATAATTGACCATAAAACAAAAGATTTCGGCGGGGATGTACCGGATTGGGTAACTTCAACACCGATGGACTTAGAATCACAGCCTGCTTTTCAAGGTTTATATGTGTTTATTATAGACAGTACAGGAAAGGATTTACAGGGCTTACAGCTCTGGGCCCGTGGTTTTACTGCTCCTTCTGAAGTTGCAAGAATGGTGTCTACAAGAGTTGAGGATAAGTTTGTAGGTGCTGCTGCAGGAGATATGGATATGCTTGAAACCTATATGGAGGAAGTTGTTATTTCTGTATCCGAAGCGCAGTTTCCCGGCCTTAGAACAGCAGATAATTTCTGGGTAAAAAAACAGAATAGGAATAATACCAGTCAGATTGAGTACAGATATTTATTCCTCGTGACCGTGCCTGTAAGTTCAATTAATTTAGCTGTGGAGCGTTCATTTAACCAGGTTGTTGACCATAATCCGCCTAAGTCTGAAGATGAACAGACAGCAATAAATAGAGTGCAGGATGCATTCGAAGGCGGTTTATAGAATAAAACTATAATACAAATAGAATAACGTATATTTATAAATATAGAATCCTCTATCTAATATTTTTTAGATAGAGGATTTTTTATTCTGGCAGCCGGAATACCTCGATGTTCTGAATAATACACTTTGCAGAGTAATGAGAAAACATATGAAAGCACTAAATATAGAAGCTGGAGCAAATGAAAAAGGAAGAGATCCTCTCTGCCCGCATTGCCAGAAATCTCTTGATGTGATAAAAGATAACAGGAGTCATTTGAAAATGCTTTCAAATATGCATGTATTTGCGTGCTCTTATTGCTATGACGTGCAAAGTGTGATTGCTGTATCCAGGTGAGGTTTAAATTTGAATAAAATAAAGTTAGTAATTAGCTTAATTGCCTTAATTACTGTTTCTGCGGAGCTATTCTGTGAGGAAAGCATAATTCCTATTATTACAACATTCGGCGGCAGAAAAAACGACTATGCCTATTATGTAGGGCAGACCGAAGACGGGGGATATATAATAGCAGGAGGCACAGAATCATTTGCTGATGATTTTGCAGATGTTTATTTGATTAAAACAGATGCCTCCGGTAATGAACTCTGGCATAAAACTTTCGGAGGAATTGAATCATCCGGACATGGTATTTATGCAGTCGAAAAATCAGGCAGAGGATATTTTATTCTGGGAATAAATGTTCCATATGAAACAGTGAAGCAGGATATTCATATAATTTCTACAGATGATTTCGGAACAGAAACCCATACTGATATAATAGAAGGAACTTTATCTGAATATAATATCATTATAGAAGCGATATCCGATAATGGGTTTATAATAATGAAAGATATTTCTTCAGAAGGCAGCTGGCATTTTAAATTGACAAAAACTGATAATACCGGAAATATTATCTGGGATAATTCTTATAAAAGCTCCAGTAACGATTACGGCTCTGTTGTTAAACCGACAGATGACGGGGGATATATAATTACTGGATATACAAATTCATACGGCAGTGCGCTTCAGGATATTTATCTTGTTAAGATAGACAGCGCCGGAATTGAATCATGGTCTAACGCGTTCAGCATAGACGACAGGGACAGCGGCAACAGTGTAGAGCAGACCGAAGACGGAGGATATATAGTATTGGGTACTACTTCGTCTTTAGGAAGTGCGGATTCCAATATGTGTTTAATAAAAACAGATGAATCCGGTAACGAACAATGGATCCAAACGTACGGCGGAGATAATCTTGAGTTCGGATTAAAGGTTCTTCAGACTAGGGACGGAGGATATATAATAGCAGGCTGGACTTATTCTTTCGGAACAGGGGATACTGCAGATATATATTTAGTAAAAACAGATGAGTCCGGTAGCGAACTCTGGCACAAAGTGTATGGAGGGCCGGATGATGATTATTGCTTTAGCATCCAGCAGACAGAAGACAGCGGTTATATTTTAACAGGATTTACAGAATCATTTGGCGCCGGAAATACTGATGTTTTCTTGATTAAAACGGATTTTAAAGGTAATATAGAATTTTAAAGAAAGCATTCAGGGGGGAATTATGGATAATATAACAGCAACAATAAAGACAAATAAAGGCGATATCAAGCTTTCATTATTTGCAGATAAAGCGCCTGTAACTGTGGCAAATTTTATAAATTTGATACAGCAGGATTTTTATAATGGATTATTGTTCCATAGAGTAATAGAGGAAATTATGATTCAGGGCGGATGTCCGGAAGGAACCGGAACAGGCGGCCCGGGATATTCTTTTGAAGATGAATGCACAAAAGAATTACAACACGATAAGCCTGGCATACTCTCCATGGCAAATTCAGGGCCCGATACTAACGGCAGCCAATTTTTTATTACCTATGTACCAACACCATGGCTCGACGGAAAACACACAGTTTTTGGAGTTGTTATAGATGAAAGTGATATGAAAACTGTAAACACTATTCAGCAGGGCGATAAAATAGAAACAATTACTATAAGCGGCGATTCAGACAGCCTTTTAGAAAAAATGTCTCAAAGAATAGAGGAATGGGATAGTATTTTAAATGAGTAAGTTATGATTATGTATTTTAAATATTAAATAATGTTTTTATTTAATATTTAACAAAACATCCCGAACTGCGGCATATTCCTGCGGAACTCCCTGCTGAACTTAATGGAAGTAATAACATCTTTATGTTGTAAAGCAAGTATCCTGATTTTTTTCTGTGCTTTTTCCACATCTTCTGTTTTAAAAGAACCGGTATATTCAAGTTCTTCTATAATTTTATTTTTTTCATCATTTTCCATATTATTAAAAAAGATTTCTTTTATATAATCTTCTGAGCTCTTAATTGCATATATGAGTTCTTCTCTATTTATCTGTCCAATTATAGATTTTATCACATTATCCGGGCAGCTTTTTATACTGGAAAAAGGGAAAACATCATCTATGATTTTATCGAGCATAGGTGAATCCTTAAAAATATTTTTTATGTTTGCAAACATGTCTTCTACATCAAATAGTAAATTTGTAATCATCCGCAGCAGAAAGTCCTGTTCTTCGTTTTGCTCCAGTTCCGGTGAAAAATTAAAAAACTGCAGAGTAAGTTTATTAATTTTTTCTGCTGTTTTAGTAATATTGTCTGATAATAGTTGTTTGTATTGTCTGTTTTGTTCTATATAAATATCGCCTAATTCGCTTAAGTATGAAGCTATTCTGTCAGGTTTTGCAGTATATCCCAGGGTTTTTAAAGTTAGCTTTTTTTCCGCATAGCATTTATTAAGAATGTCAGATGATTTATTTCTTTCCTTATTCATTTTGTCTGAAAATATCTCTGCCTGCTTAGTTATCTTTTTATCATTTTCCGTAATTTGCGCGAGCTGTTCGCGCATCGAGCAAAAATATTCATCCAGCTTTAAAAAATCAAGCAGCTTAAGCTCATTATTCTGTACAGCAGTAGTAAATATATTATTTAATTCATCCCTTATTTTATTTTTCTTTTTTGTGCTATTTTTTGTGTTAAACAGTGTATTAAAAATACTATCTAAAAAAGCTGCATAACCGGTAATAGAAGCAATCGGGCGAATAAATTCAATTATAAATATTGCAAGTTCATCTTTTGCTTCATCTTCCGAATACCTTTTAAATGCATTTTCAAAAATCGAAGCTATACCTTTATTGTTTGTTAAGTTCTCTTTGTCTGTAAAGTGCGGTATCTTGCTTTTTAGCAGGATACTTAAGTTTTCCGGACTTTTTCCCTGCAGAATGCCTAATGCTCCTTCGATGCATATGTGATTGACCAAATGCTTGTAATTAAAAATAATTTCGGAAAGTATTTCCAGAATAGACTTTATTAATAATGGATGTATACCATTCAGCATCATTTTCATGCCTGCGCATAAAAGAGGATTGTCTAATTCATCTATATCATCTTCCAGTGCAATTATTCCTTCTCTTCTTGCTTTTTCACTGAACTCTACAAACCGGCTTATTAAGGCAGAAAGCTCGGGAATATCTGTGCAGACTGCCTTAAGCCTTTCAAGAACTATCCTTGGATTATCCCCGGCCTGAACGCTTAAAACGCCTTCTATTATTATCATGTTTTCAGTTTTTAATAAGTTTGATTCTGAATCAATTCTATTACTTATAATATCTTTAACTATGTCCGGGTCTGTGCCGTCTACAATAAGCTGGATACCTCTAACAAGAATACTGTTACTTTCCATGCCTTCTAAATCATCTTCTAAACTTAAAAGGCCTTCTATCCGTGATTTATTACAGAGCCTTGTATAAAACTCAATTAAGGAGGATAAGCTTTCCATTTTGTTGTCTTCTTTAACAGGTTCATCTGTTAGGTGCATATACTTTTTAAAACCGGACAGTATATCTAAAGGGTTCAAAGGAATAGTTCTTTCAATTAAAAATAATAATGGAATAAATATTCTGAGTTTACTGGAATATGAAACCTGTTCTGCTGTGTTAAGAATATATGATTGTAAAGAATAATGGTCTAAAGACTGCGCTGTACATGAAGAATTATTTAAAGGCAGATTGTTTAAAAGGTTTATAATGCTTATAGTGTCAATATCCGTAAGTGTTAATTTTATTTTCTCGAGTCCCTGTTTAAGGTTTATTAAATCAATGTAAATAAGGTTTTGGCAAAGTGTATTTAAACAGTTATAAGAATGAATTAATTCCCGGGTAAGCTGTGAATTGTCTCCGAGCTTCATAAATATGTTTTTAGATTTTGTATGAAGTATGTCTAAAACGATGGAAAGAAGCCCTTTAACAAGAATTAATTCGTCTGTATTAGAGTTATTAAAATATGACGATAGATAATGAAACCCGGTATCTATCTTTGAAATTTCTGCGCAAATATTTTTTATTGTTTCTATATTATCATTTTTACTGTATTCTATAATTTCAGAGCAGAACTGCTCATAAAATTCTTCACCCTTTTTTATGTAATCATTAATATTTTTTGTTGAAATTACATTTTTAAACCTGGCAATAAGTTTACTATCCATATTCTTTCCTTTTAAACTTATTTAATTGCAGATATAAGAATTATAATACAAACAGGTTAGAAGTCAATTTTTAAAAAAAGAGATTTCAACGATTACAGCAGCGGATTTTTCCATCGTAATGATTTAAAACGGCTAAAGTCATTGTCAGTAGAAAAGATGCATCTACTGTGTTCTATTGCAAGACTTGCAAGATGTGCATCGGCAGTGTCTTTTTCCGCCTGTAATAACCCTGAATATGATGCAAATAATTTAATAAATACCTTATAAAATATAATTGATATTGTTACAAATAACATAGTATTCTTTACAAAGTTGATAAAGCCGGAGCACTCAAATCTTTGCTTCTAATAATTAATAACATTAAAGTAACACATATTATTTCCCACGGTGTTTAAAAGCTAATGAAATCTAATATTCACAAAAGGATATAAATATGCGCATAAAAAAAATTGCATTAATATTTTTAATGTTCTTTATAATTTCTACAGCAGTATTTGCCGGGGATTTAAGTTTATTAATTTTAAACAAAGATATTGGTATTCCGCTGGAAGGTGTAACGGTAAAGTATATTAATCCGGAACAGGGTGAGGAAGAAATATTCTTTACAGATGAGGCCGGAATAATAGTAATTGCACTGGATGAGCTTTTAGAGCGGATTATTATAGAATGTAATTTAATTGGCTATGAAACTAAAAAGGTTATAGTAAATGAGTTTACAGAAGAGTTTGTAATAAGCATGGTTATAGAAGGAATGATAGAAGGGGATGAGCTTGTTATAGAGGAAACTTATTATGAAAAAGAGGACAAAGTAGGAACCTCGTTTGTAATAGACAAGGAGGAAATAAGGCCTCTTGCTATGAAGGGTATTTTAGAGGATGTTATTTCTGCTGTAAAATTGATGCCGGGAGTAAGCTATTCTGCAGACTTTTTTACAGATATTTCCGTGCGCGGCGGATACGCTCATGAGACAGCAGCAAGCCTGGACGGTTTTATTGTGAGGTATCCGTTTTACAGGGGCCAGAGTTCATCTATCTTTAATCCCAATATTGTAGAATCTGTAAAGTTCAATAATGCTGTGTTTAATGTAAGATACGGCATGGCTATGAGCGGGCTTTTAGAAGTGAATACAAAAGTTCCGGATAATGAGTTCAGGTTTGATTTTACTCAGGCTACCTCTACTGTAGAAGCATATTTTCAGATTCCTCTTGGAATTCGTTCCGGAGTTCTGTTAGGCGGCAGGGCTACATATCTTGAATTGACTATGGGCCCGGTATGGGAGACCCAGGGTATTTCCGTGTATATATATGACGGTAATGTTAAGTGGTTTTATAAGCCGCATGATGATGCGGAAGTGTATATTAATTCCTTTTTTGGCGCGGATGGAATTGCAATGGGAGAAGAATGGGATAGTGATAATATTACCATGGGTGATGAGTTTTATGACCATAATCTTCATGCATTGGCAGTATCCGGATTAAAGTTAATGCCGACTAACAGCTCGTTTATTCATTTTTTTGCGGGTTATGAATTTATGTCTTTAAAAAACGACGGTAATTATACAGAAGAAGGTGAGATGACATACTCAAATGATTTTGTAGATTCCATTTGGGGAGCTGGCTTAAGCTATGGAGATACATTTAATGTTGATTATAGAAACGAATGGGAAAATGAAGAGATAATGCATAGTGTTCAGTCCCGGCTTGATATGGATTTTGAACTTTCAGATAAAGTTATTTTATCGGCAGGCGGTGGTTTTATATATGATAATATATCGTATTTACATAAAGATTCTAACTGGTTCAGAGATGAGTATGATTCGGAAATATCGGTTGATGTAATAATAGATAATTATAATCAGTTAAATTCTTCCGGATATATTAATTTTAATTTTACACCTGTTTATGATAAACTGGAAATTGATACCGGTGTAAGAATAGACCATCATTTTTCTGTAAAAGATGGTAATTTAATAAATTCATATCCTGTTTTTAATCCAAGGTTTTATATTGCATATACGCCGGTAAGAAACAGGCCCGGACTCGAGTACTTTACTGTTAGTCTTGGAACCGGCCTCTATTCAAAAATGCCGGATTACATTTACTTTCTTGATGGCGATACAGAACTAAACAGTTTTGATATAGAACAGGAAAAATGTTTAACGAATGTATTGGGTTTTGAGTGGATGTTTCCGATTGGTTTAAAGTTGAAATTAGAAGGCTATTACAAGTTTTATTATAACAGGTTTTATACTAATGAGTTTATAAATGCGGAAGACGAACCTTATCAAATTATTCATTCGGATGGTATAGGCCATGCCGGAGGATTTGATGTTATTTTAAAGAAAAAAATATCGAGGTTTATAGACGGTTCTCTTTCTTATTCGTTTATTTACGCGCAGTATAAAAATCCGGAAACTGACGGTTTAAGCTATAATAACAGAGGAGAACCGGTAGGAAGCTGGTATTATCCTTATTTTCACAGATTTCATGGTTTAAACCTTAATTTAAATATAAAGCCAACGGACTTTTTCACAATATCTGTGTTATTTGGTGTATACAGTGGTATATTAAAAAGTTCATATACAGAAACGGAAATGTATGGCTACATAGATAGTAATGGGGTGCTTTTGGAGCTTTACAGGAATGATGCAGTTTACAGTGAAGACCGAACAGGTGTAAGTCTGCCTTTAGATATACGCCTTAGCTATCATGATTTCCTACGAAACGGAAAAGTAAGGTACGAAACTTATTTAGCTCTGGAAAATATCCTTTCACTTTTTTATACACCGGATAAAAGTGAATACTTAAATAGATATTCAGGTGAAATGGAGGAGCAAGGTTCTGCTGTATACGAAGTTTTTATGCCAACATTCGGTATGAAGTTCAGTTATTAAATCGACAGTTAAACAGCTATTAAACAGCTGAGTTTAAACAGGCAGGGAGTTTTAGATTATGAAAATTAAACATAAAAAAATTATATTGCTTATAAATATATTGATTATATTAATTATTACCGCAGGCTGCAGTTCTGTAGTCAGAGAACTTTAATCAGAAAGTATATATATAAAAAAGCTGGATTCAAATAGAAATAAACTTCATGAAATTAGTTTTCAAATCCTTGAAAATGAAGACGGAAGTTTAGCAGGTTTATTGACCTCGCCGTTTATTTACGGTGCTGAGTTTACAGGTGATATAAAAGAAAATGAAAACAGAGATATTTTATTTTATATAGAGGAATACAGGACCGTCTGCAACTGGCCTAACGGCTGGACAGAGATTATCAGTGAGGCAACAGGCCAGATATTATTTGAATATAAAACTTTAAATACTGGTTCAAATAACGAATCATATTATACTGCAAATATCACATATGAATTAGAAGTATGGGACATTAAAAGCGGTGGAATCAGGTACTTTGATGATTTTTATCTTGATGATAAAGGCTTAAGCAAAATTAAGGACAGGTCGGCGAGAGTAACTGCCATAGTTGATTTTCTAAAAATTCAGGATTTCCCCGGGTATTTCGGCCATATAACAAAAGATACATCATATGGCCCGGAATTCCATGATACTATCGAAGATTTTTTATTTGATGATAATACGCAATATCCGGAACACCTTCTGGATTTGAAAGAATACGGAACAATATTAAGAGACTTTGAAGAAGCTCATGGGCTTATTTTTATACAATATAACATGGATTATTTTTTAAACGATTCATTACCTGGAGCGGAATTTCTTTTAAAAAATAACCAGTAATATTGTATTACTAAAGGAAGGAGAGTAAGAATGGAAAAATTAACGTTATTTGATTTATTTGCAAAAGGACAGTGGGCAATGTGGCCGCTTCTAATTTTTTCAATAATAACAGTAACAATTATCTTAGAAAGACTTATATATATATTTTATCATAACCTTTCTATTGCTAAAGTTTCTAAAAATGTGCTGGAGAAAATTAAAGAGAGAAATATAGAAGGTGCAAAAGAGTTTTTAAGAAATTGTAAAAAGCGGATTGCGTGTGCTCCGATTATCCTATCCGGTTTAAATGTTCTGGAACTCGGCGAACACAGAATGGAAAAAGTAATAGAAGCCGGTGCGGCAGGAAAAATATCTGAACTTGAACGGGGTTTTTATATACTTGTCGCGCTTGGTTCGTTAGCACCTATAACAGGGTTTTTAGGAACAGTAAGCGGAATGATTACGGCATTTCAATCTATTGCTAATGCATCGGACGTAAACGCGCAGCTTGTCGCAAATGGTATTTTTGAGGCATTAATTACAACTGCATTCGGGCTTGTTATTGCAATTGTAGCTGTTGCAGGATTTAATTTTCTGTCATTTTTTGTTGATAAGTTTATAGCAGATATGGAACAGCTTGGTAATGAGGTTTTAGGCTCTGCTTTGCTGGCTGGAACGGATAATGGTAAAAATACAGACAAGGTGCTGGTATTAAATGAAAATTAGAAGAAAAAATAAAAAATATAAAGGAATTGTAGATTCCGGTGCATTAAGCGACCTTGCTTTCCTTTTAATTATATTTTTTATTGTAATTGCTGTGTTTAATGTTAATAAGGGGTTTATGCTCGGCCTCCCGATGGCGGATTCTGCAAGACTTGTGAATGTTGAAGAGATTATAAAGGTCTATTTAGATGAAAATAATGTACTTTATTATAAAGATGAAAAAATAATGTTAAATGAATTAGAAGAGCTTGTAAGGGCTAATTTTATAGAAAAGCCGGATATGACCTTTCTGCTGAAAGTTCATCCGGTAACGCAGTATCAGGAATTTGTTAATATTGTAGAACGTATTAAAAAACTGGAAATAGAAAATTTTTCATTTAGTATGCTGGAGATGTAGAAATTATGGAAATTAGAAAGCGGAAAAAAAGAAAACCTATGCTTCCGATTAGCTCTATGTCGGATATAGCATTTCTTCTTTTAATCTTTATTATGCTGATATCACTTATGAATTATAGAAAAGAAATACCTATTGAATATTCCGAAGCAGAAAACCTTGAAGTAACGCAGGCGGATAACAATATTGAAATCTGGGTGGATGAAATTGGAAATATCTATTATAAGGGAGCGATTGTTAATGAAAGAATGATTGAAAATATTATAGTAGATGCAGTTGTAATAAATCCTGCAACACGCATACATATTATTGCTGATAAAAATACAAAATACAGAAATGTTAACAAAATATTTGAAATACTTAAATTATTGCAGCACAGGGCTGTATCACTCGTGGTAGAGGAAAAAGGAACATGAAAACTGGTACTATTAAATTTAGAAAGATATTATCTATTAGTATCTTTATTATTGCTGTGATTCTGCATATTACTATTTTATTTGTTGTTCCTTATTGTAAAGGAATAAAACAGGATAGAGAAGAGAATGATATATTTAAGATAGTTGATGTAGAGGAATTTATACCTGCAATACCGGAGGCTCCTATTCAGGAAGAAAATGATAAAGTCGTAGAAGTAGCTATTCAGGACAATATTGCAGAAGATATAATAGAGACCGATAAAATCGTAGTGGAAACCGCGGATGCTCCACCTTTAAATGCTCAGGCAATTATTGAGTTTTTACCTCAGCATAAAATCTCAAAAGCACCGGAACTGCCTGTAAATGAAATAAAATCAAAAATAGAATATCCTGCAATGGCCCGCAGACAGCGGATAGAGGGAGTTGTCTACCTGTTATTATATATAGACCAGTTCGGTAAAATCAGAAATATAGAAGTTTTACAGGACCCCGGTTACGGATTAACTGATGCAGCTGTATCAGCACTTGCAGATGTAGAGTGCATTCCTGCAGAAGTAAACGGAACTCCTGTTGCTACAAAGTTTCGTTATCCTGTAAGGTTTAGTTTAAATTAGAAAACGCATTTTAATATCTCTAATTTAACTGCTTTACTTTATTTCTTAATAATAATATGATTTCTTAAAATAAATTAATCGGAAAGAATTATGGTAAGATTAAAAGAACAGAAAGCATATGAGTATGAATACAAAAGAATTGTTCAAGTTGGAGATATAAATTACGGCGGGCATCTCGGCAATGATGCGCTGGTAAAGATTCTCCACGAAGCAAGAATAGATATATTCCACTCAATGGGTTTTGCGGAACTTGATTTGGGTGACGGTGAAACAGGAATTATATTGGCGGAGCTTGTTGTAAACTACAAGGCGGAAAGCTTCATGATGGATGCAATATCTGTGTTCTGTCATATTGATGATATAAGCAAAGTAAGTTTTAGAATGTACTATAAAGCTTCCGATGAGGATAAATTAATTGCACTTGCAGAAACAGAAATAGTAACCTTCAATTATACTAAAAAACAGATTGCAAATATACCTACAGCTTTTTTGAATGCATTAAAAAGCAAGCTGTAAAAATATGAAATTTATATGTTCTTTAATAGTTGTAGAAGATGTTCAAAAATCGAAATTCCTATATGAGCAGATTTTAGGACAAATTGTAAAAATGGATTTTGGTGAAAATATAACTTTTAATGGTGATTTTGTCATACATAACATAGCAAAAGTCATTTTGCAATACTTATAAATAATCATCGTATTTCAAATAAATCAAATAATTTCGAACTATATTTTGAAGATGATGTTAATTATCAGCATGATTTTAATTTTTAGTTGTACGAAAAATAATCCGGTAGAAACAATTCCAAACCCTGAAATTAGCCTCTGACAGTTTTCTTACTTTGTATGGTCAAGCTGATACAGCGAATTCTGTTGAACTGCTTCTAACTGTGCCTGTGTGAGCCCTGAAAAGACTTCCATCAGCTCCATTTCATGTCTCATAATAATGTCCATATCATGCTCATTTGTAAGGGGTGTCACATAACCCATCGCAATTTCAGCCCATTCGAGATTTTCGCTATAAGTGCTCTGTAGTTCAGCAGACATCTGTCTTAGTTCTTCAAGCTGTATTCTTAAATCTGCTTTTACGTCTTCCGGTACTTCCGGGTCATTTAATGCTTCCTGAATTGGAATAATTCCCTGTTCTACTATCATTGCCTGGGAATTGTCGTGTAATTTTTCAAACCTCATTAAACCAATCTGGCCCTGTGAAATATTCCAGGCCCATGCAATTTTTGCATTTACCTTTACAAACTCTGCATAATCTGCAAATCCGAATGTTTTGAGTGTGTTTTCCATCTGGCCGTAAGCTTCATTTTCTGTATCAAGACTGTCTTTATTGTCATCCATATAATTGAGGTAATTTAGGCCGTTACTTTTTAGAGAACGGTAAGCATTTACATAATTTTCTACCATTTCATCTGTTAGTTCCCCAACAGATTCCACCTGTTCATGATACATTTCATAGATTTTTTCCGGGCTTAAGTTAGGAAAGCAGCCTGCAAAAATAAGTATTGTTATGATTAAAATAAATATCTTTTTCATGATATAAGATTAGTATAAGAAGGTTGATAAAGCAAATTCAAATGCACAAGCTCTTATTTTTTTTAACATCACAAGATGCTTAGAAACTCTTTGTTTTGGCTTTTAAAATAATTTGACGTACTATGTTTCAAGGAAAATGAAAATATACTGAAGGCTGATTTTTAGATGTCAAATATTTCAGATAAAATTAAAAGGAAAGCAATTCCTCCGGAAACAGCCATTTAAAAATTAAAAATGGCCAGACAATATTAATAGGCTCGGGAGCAGGAGAACCGGTTTTACTTACGGATACTCTTGCATCGCAAGCTCAAAAATTCTGGGACATAATAATATTTCATCTGCTTACACAAAGAGAGCATAAACTGGCAACTAAAGAACTGGTTAATCGTTTTCATTATAATACATTCTAGTTTGGCAGGGGCCTGGACAATGTTATGGCCAGTGGTGTAGTGGATTATACACCTATAGAACTTGGAGAACTATCCAGTGCAATAAAGAATGGTTTTATCCAGATAGATACAGTCTTACTAATGATTTCTACACCTGCAGAAGATGGAACTTTTAGTCTCGGGACTTCTGTTGATATTATTAAATCTGTAATTGAACATGCGGACCTTGTAATTGTGCAGGTAAATAAGAATGTACCTTTTCCATGCGGAAATCCGAAAATTAGAATATCAGATATCGATTATTTTGTTTATGGGGACACTCCTTTAATAGCGGTAGAACCGCCAAAGCTAGATCCTGTTTCATTAACCAATAATGGAATGGTTGGCGTTACGGAAGAAATTCGGGATTATTGTAACAACCTATTGCTTCTTGGAGGAGGGGAGTATGATAAGGAATCTGCTCCAAATGCCTGGAGTCGAATATGGGCAACTGCCAATCGAATTGATACTGTTCCGGACTATTTATCTGTAATTGGTGGTTCGTTTATTGGTTCTAAGGAATTAAATCAGATTAATTTAATTGATATGAACTATACGGTAACAGGAAAAAAGAAAGAAAGAACTACTACCCTAAAATATATTAATTTATGTGTTGACAAAAGGGAACAGTATAACTTCGTGGATAATAGTATATATACTACCGAGCTTAATAATTTAAATTAGTTTATTGCTTGCCTTAATTACCAATAAATCCGGGTTATGCAATATTCTTTAGACCCTTAGTAAAGTTCTTTAATAATGCCTTATTCTTCTTTGCACTTTTTAACAAAAACAATCCAAATTTTAGGGCTAGCTGAATTTCAGAAAAGGTATTATAGACTAGCTTGAAAATATTGATACTGAAAATCTTACCTCTTTTAAGCTTTGACCGGGTTTTTACCCAAAAATTATTGAGGAATTTTCTTGTGTATAACAACTTTTCATCAATGGGCATTAAAAACGGAAGAAAAAGTTTTTTCAAGAAGTATCTGAATTGAAAGCTATATTTCTTTATTTTTGCCTGTTTTATTGCAGCTTTAATTTCTTTAAAGCGAATTCTCTTTTTCAGACCTGCCTTTAGTTTTTTTAATTCACTTACTATTTTTTCTTCTATTTTGGTCCTTGGCCTGGTTTGCAGCCAGATTTCTTCAAATTCTCGAATCAGGGCAATATTTTTGCTTAATCTTGAGAATTTGTCCCTTATTTTTTTAAGGTGAAAGGGGAAAAAGGGTTCCATTTTAAAGATTGGTCTTCTGTCCTTTCTATATTTTAATCTCTTTGCTCCGCTTACCATGGGATGCATTTCATCCACAACAATCGAATGTTTATACCATAGCAGTCCGCCTAGAACTGCATAATACTTATCGGGATTTGCCTTTATTAAAATGTTCTTTATGTTTTCTACGCTTAAGAAGCTATTCCACGCTTCTTTATACATTTCTATGAGTTTGCCATTTTTAAGGTTCGGATGTTCCATTACCTGGTGGTTAAAGGTGTCATAGTTATTGTAATCTGCATCAAGGGGAATTCCCTTTTCTATTATTGCCTTATGATCCATGGAGCCAGGTAAGGGAGTCAAAATAAAAAATGAGGCCTGACTAAATCCCACGTTAATTAAATTTTTTATATCTTCCCGTATGGATTCTTCCGTATCATTTGGAAAGCCTATAATATATGCTGCATGGGTTGCTATACTGTGCCTTAATAGCTTTTCGTTCATTTCCTTAAACTTTTCTACATTATTCTGCACTTTACCCACGTCTACCAGATTATTGGGATTCAGGGATTCAACACCAATAAAAGCCTGGGTACAGCCGGCCCTGCCGCACTTTTCTATGAAATTTTTAATTTCATAGGCCTTTGTATCAATCTGTATCATAAAACCTAAAGGAATTCGCTCATTTTCACGCAACTCTATGAGTATATCCAATATTTGTTCCCAGTTTTTGTTTCTTGAAAAATTGTCATCGGTAAAAAAGTAGTTTTTAATTCTATTTTTATAAAAATTATATCGGATAATCTCCTTTAGGCCATCAATATTCCGGAATCTCATTTTCCTGCCCTGAACATTTATAATACAGCAAAAGGTGCAATTAAAAGGGCAGCCGCGTCCGAGATCCATAGTAGCATAACCGGTAAGGAAGTACTTTTTCTGGTATTTTTTATGCACATCCGGAAGTGAGCAAAAAGCGAGCTGTGGTTTTTTATCGAGAAAGTTATAGAGTAATTTAAGCTCATCCTTCATAAAATCATTTAGTATATCTTTCCATGTTTCTTCTACTTCACCGGCAACAAGGCTCACACCTTTTTCATATAATTCCTTTAATTCCGGGCTCATTTTATTAAATACGGCGATGCTTCCGCTTATATGAAAACCTCCTATTATTACCGTAACACCCTGCGCACTTAATTTTAATGCAATATCACTGGATCTTGCAAATTGATTTGTCTGAACTCCGCATAAGCAAACAAGCAGTTTTTTGTTCTTTTTTTTGGACATATTAACAAGTTTTTTAATATTTATCCTGGTTACGATTTCGTCTATTAAATCAACCTTTATTTTAGTTGAAGGCGGCAAATAGTCCGATTCTGCCACCTTCAGGGTTAAACCATATAGAACAGAAATGGTATTTGAGGGCATTACACCTTTTTTATACTGAATAACATATCCCTCATCGTCATACTTTGATGGTTTAATGAGAACTATGTGTAGGGTTTTTTTATTTATCTTTTTTTTGTCTATAACCTGGGTCTTTACCTGTGTCATATTTTATTACCTTTTATACTTCTGGAGAAAATATACATCAATATACAATAATTTTATCTAGAATTCAATGGAATTGATTTGAAATTTGCATTAAATTTTAATTTGTTTTCATAAATTGGAAGTTCCAGGATGCTTTTAATTTTAATATTGAGCTGCCTGGGTTACCGGCAGCTTTATGAAATTGTTCAATTTCATAAAGCTGCAACAATACCAATTATTAAAGAAAGTAGGAAAATATAAAATATTTATTCTTTAGAATGATGATCCCTGCCTAAATAGAAATGTGCCCAGGAAGATGTATCTATAAATCTCGCTTTTAGTTTAAACTATCGGCCTGGGAAGCAAGCCTGCTCTTTCTACTATAACAGGTGTTATGCTTTCCCATCCGATAGGCATAAGATGAATACCGGATATACCTTCTATTTTTTTAAGTCTTTCGATCATTTCAATACATATTTTTACACCCTCTTCTTTTGGCTCTTTTGCAGATTCCATTCTCTTAATCAGTGAATCCGGAATACTCATACCGGCTACCTCATTTTTCATATAATGCAAAGCTCTTGCAGAGCGTACCGGAGTTAATCCAGCTAAAATATATATCCTTTTATGCAGTCCCTGTTTTACTACGAGATTCATCCATTTCTCAAATTTTTCTAGATCAAATACACATTGTGTTTGGATAAAATCAGCTCCGGCATTAATTTTTTTTTCTAGTCTTAATACCCTATATTCAAAAGGATCTGCAAATGGATTTGCAACTGCACCAATAAAAATTCTTGGTTCATTATTTTTTATTTCATCTTCACATAGGAATTTCTTTTCGTCTCTCATCTTTTTCGTAAGCGCAATCAACTGAATCGAATCTATGTCAAAAACATTTTTTGATTCCGGATGATTACCGAATTCCTGATGATCTCCGGAAAGGCAAAGAATATTTTTTATCCCAAGAGCAGCTGCACCTAGTATATCACTTTGCAGGGCAATTCTGTTTCTATCCCTGCATACCAT
>SDBV01004135.1_pt1 | contig 21044 bp, 20 predicted proteins | sample 2277081 | NCBI WGS metagenome assembly SDBV01 (sample SAMN10402039, study PRJNA504765) | marine sediment metagenome | isolation source: marine sediment core GS10_PC15, 223 cmbsf | place: Arctic Ocean: Southern Knipovich Ridge | collected 2010 | reverse complement strand
GTTGGCTCCGAATCAACCAGGGAGGGGATGATAATCGACCCCGGTGACGAGGCTGAAGAAATCTTGAAGAGTGTTAAGGACTTGGAGCTCGACATAAAGCTTATCGTCGTAACACACGGACACCTGGACCACATTGGCGCCCTGAAAGAAGTCCAGGAGGCAACCGGAGCTGAGGTGGCTATTCATAGTCTGGATGCCAAACCCCTCCAGGGGCAGTATAAATCTCTGGGGGCTTTGTTCGGTCTTGCCTATCCGGCTCCGTCCCCTCCGGACAGATTGATTAAGGATGGGGACAGCCTGGACATTGGCGACCTGCACTTCGCCGTTCTTCACACTCCGGGTCATAGCCCGGGTGGCATCTGTCTGGTAGAACAGGGTGTGGTATTCACCGGTGACACATTGTTTAACCAGGGCATAGGCCGGACGGATTTGCCCGGGGGCGACTATGACCAGCTGATGAACAGCATCCACACCAGGCTTATGACGCTTCCGGATGATACCTCCGTTTATCCCGGCCATGGCCCGCAGTCGACAATCGGCGCTGAGCGCCAGGGCAATCCCTTCTTAAGTGGTTGAAGGATAAGGCGGAGGTGAAATATGACTGTTGGCAGATTCATTAGAAATACCTTCATCCTGACTGGGGTGATGCTGGCTGTATGGGCCTTTCTCTCAGGTATGGCAGCGGGACTCTTTGGCGAAGTAGCCCCCGAAGCACAAACACCGATATCCATCTTGCTCTTCTTCGCGATAGTCCTCGCCATTGGCGGTGAGGCTGTTCAAGAAACAAAGGCCGGAGTCCGCCGTCATTTCAAAAGCGCCGCTATGGGAAGGTTCAGCAACCGAGCTGGCCTGGAAACTGACTGCCATCGCTCTTTTGTACGTTGCCGTCTATATGTTTTTCGGGTATTTCATCGCCTGGCAGTTTCCGGCAGTCAGGGAGTTCTATTCTGGCAGCACCGAAATCGTTGGATTTTTCCAGCAATGGGCAAACACGATAAAAGCAGACCCCACATTGCTCTTAGTGCAAGTCTTCAGGGGATATTTATGGGCTGGACTGGCATTACTGGCTACAGGAACAATAGGTGCAGGCAGGAGATGGGAAAGGCTCACCATTGTCGGTCTATTGATGAGCGTTGGTTTGAGCCTGCAGATTCTCTTGCCAAATCCATACATGCCCGATGGAGTCAGATATGGACACTTTCCTGAGCTATTCGTTGAGAACTTCCTGTTCGGGGTGATCGCCGCACTGCTTTTCACTCGAGTCACCAGCAAGGATACTGGCACCAAGGTTGATTGATACGGTCAAAGAGATAGTAGGGAAATCAACAATAGCTTGTTAAGTTTACAGCGTAATCAGGACGATGAAGATAGGCCCGAAGATTACGGCAACCTTGCCCACTAGCTTAATCAGTATGTTGAGTGAAGGTCCGGCCGTATCCTTGAAAGGGTCACCTATGGTATCGCCAATTACGGCGGCTTTGTGGGCGTCACTACCCTTGCCCCCCAGATGGCCGGCTTCAATGTACTTTTTGGCATTATCCCAGGCACCGCCGGCATTGGCCATCATCACTGCCATCAGGAAGCCGGTCAAAAGTGCTCCCACCAGCAGGCCGGCGACTGCTTCCGGCCCCAGGGTAAAACCGATGATAAGAGGCACGATAAGAACCAGTATCCCGGGGAGTATCATGGCCTTCAGCGCCATTTTGGTGGCGATATCGACACACCTCACGTAGTCGGGTTTGGCCTGGCCTTCCATCAGCCCCTTGATTTCCCGGAACTGCCTTCTGACCTCGTTGACGATGGCAAAGGCGCCATCACCCACCCCTCTCATTGCCAGGGCGCTGAAGACGAAGGTCAGCATACCGCCGATGAGCACTCCGGCAATCACCCCCACGTCGGTCAGGCTGGCAATATCGATATCGGCGACCTCGAAGTAGGTGGCTAGCCAGGCTAGCGAGGCCAGGGCGGCCGAGGCGATAGCAAAGCCTTTACCCAGGGCGGCGGTGGTATTGCCCACCGCATCCAGGGCTTCACAGCGTTCCCTCACCTCCTTACCCAGTCCCGCCATCTCGGCAATACCGGCCGAGTTGTCGGCTATCGGCCCATAGCAGTCCATGGCCAGCAGCATCCCCAGGTTGATCAGCATACCCGTAGCGGCAATGGCTATACCCAGTAGCCCGCCGAAGATGTAGGCAAGCACGGTGGCAACGACCACCAGGATAATCGGTATAACGGTGCTCATCATGCCGGTGGCTATGCCTTCGATAATGGTGACGGCGGCGCCACTTTGAGCTGCCTTAGCTATTTTCTTGACCGGCCCGTGCTCTGCCGAGGTGAAGTATTCAGTTGCCTGCCCAATCAGGAAACCGGCAAGTAGGCCGGACATGAGTGCCCAGAAGAGCCCCCATTGGCCTAAGTAAAACCATATGATAGCGGCACTGGCGCCTATCATCAGGAAGTTGCTCACATATACCCCGGTGTTCATGGAGGCATGTGCCTTGGCTATCTGCTTTTCGAAGTTGGCCTCAACCTCTTTGGGTCTGACGAAGAGGGTCCCGATTATGGAAGCTACGATGCCGGCGGCGGCAAGGAGAAGCGGTAAAAACATGCCCTTTACGGCGCCAAGGGTAATGACCCCTAAGACCATTGAAGCGGCTATGGCGGAAACATAGGACTCGTAGAGGTCGGAACCCATGCCGGCCACATCACCGACGTTATCACCGACGTTGTCCGCAATCACTGCCGGGTTCCGGGGGTCATCTTCCGGAATGCCCTTTTCTACCTTGCCGACCAGGTCAGCGCCGACGTCAGCACTTTTGGTAAAGATACCACCGCCTGCTCTCAGGAACAGGGCTACTGAAGATGCGCCAAAGGCAAAGCCCAGCCATACATGGCTGTCGTTCCAGATAAAAGCAATGATAGATAGTCCCAGCAGGCCCAGACCAACCACGCAGAACCCCATTACCGCTCCGCTGGAGAAGGCAATCTTCAGTCCTCTGGCCCAGCTGCCGATGGCGGCATTAGCGGTCCTGGCATTGGCTTTGGTAGCGATGTTCATCCCCAGCCAGCCGGCGAGGGCTGAGGTCAGGGTGCCGGCAAGGTAGGCTATGGCCACCAGAGGTTTAGGTTCTATGAAGACGGCCAGGACAATAAACACCACCACGGTAAAAGCAGCCAGGGTGGCGAATTCGCGGCGCAGGAAAGCCATGGACCCCTGCCGGATGGCAAGAGAGATTTCCTTCATCTTCTCCGTGCCCTCGCTCTCGCGCAGTATGTTGGCTGCCAGGTAGACAACATAGCCCAGAGCCAGAAGTCCCGCCATCACAATGAGTATTCTGAAAATCAATGGTTCCATTAAGCTAACCCTCCAAACAAGTCTTTAAAAAGAAAGGTTGGTTGCCAACCTTTCTCTCCGCTCCCTCTTTTTCTCCTTCTCCATCCTTCACTTGTGAAGGATGGAGAGGTATTCTTGGCATGGGGGGAGATTATCGGAAGAGAGCCGGAGACTCTCTTTAACCATCTTTTAGATTTCCCTCGAATCTCCCCAGCTTTTCCTCCAGACCTTTTTGACTTATGGCTAACGTCAGGTCACTGCGTGTCCTTTCCAGGACGCCCCGGACCATATCAGTAGTGCGGCGCAGCCCGCCGGTAATGGCATCGGGGAAGTCAATAGTAACTAAAACACCGTAGATATCATCCATGTCGGCCAGTAGTTCGTTACCCCGGGACAGGTCACCCCGTCTCATGCTGTCCAGAAGGTAGCGCCTTAACTCACCCACCGCTTCCCCCAGTCCATTCAGGTAAGCGGCGGCGCCAACCCCCAGTTCGCCGTAGTCAGGCAGTGGTTTTCCGGTTATCAGTGCCAGGGTGATGCTCCCTTCGGCAAACTCCTTTTGAGCATCTCTGACAAAGCCAGTATAGCTCAACTCATGGTGTTCGGCAACAGCTTGCTCAATATCATGAAGCAAGCTGCGAGCCGACTTGAGCAGCTCGTCAGCCTTCTGGAACTCCTGGCGGTGCACCGCCCGTATGGCGCCGCTGCAGTGCCGAATGGCGTCACGGCTGAGGGGCAGCGCTCTTTCTCTGGCGGCGTCTATGGCTGAGAAGCTTTGTCGGGTGCGGTCAACGATTGAATCTAAGTTATCAACCATTCTTCTTTCCTGTTTCAAGACTGTTTGCGATTTGTCGGGCGGCTTCTTCTGGGGCTTCGGCCTGCAGCACTGCGCTAATCACGGCCGCTGAGTCAGCGCCGGCCTTCACCACTTCGGCGGCGTTCTCCGCGGTAATACCGCCGATAGCCACTATGGGTAGGGTTACCGCCTGCCTGACCTGGCGCAGCCTTTCCAGGCCGACTACCTCTGCCCCTTCTTTGGATGAAGTTGGGTAGATTGAGCCGGTAGCAATGTAGTCAGCCCCGTCAGATTGGGCAGCGACCGCCTGATTTATTGTCCTCGCTGAGCCGCCCAGGATTTTATCTATCGGCAGCAGTTTGCGGGCTATGGATAAGGGCAGGTCGTCCTGCCCCAGGTGCAGCCCGTCAGCGTCAACCGCCAGGGCTAAATCAAGGTAGTCGTTCATTATAAAAAGCGCATCGTGCTCAGCACATAGTTTTTTAAGCTGTTCAGCTATGGGTAGTAGCTCCTTTTTACGGTGAACCTTATCACGCAGTTGAATCGCTTTGGCGCCGCCCCGGATTGCCTGACTGGCTACTGCAACCGGGCTGCGCCCCTTCAGGGCTTGGGTGTCTATAATAACATAGAGCCCGGGCAGGCGCTTTACTTTATCGTGGCGCAGCAGCCTGGATATTAAATTCTGCTCTAGAGTGTAGAGGCCGAACCGAGCTTGCTTGAACTTCTCCGGGTCTAGGTTGACCTCTGGCAGCTTGGCCAGTTCCTCGATGGCTCTCAGCGATTCCTGCACCCTTCTGGAGTTAGCCACGGCCATTATCGGTAGCTCCCTTTCCGTATCGCCGGGGACTTCAAGATCGATACCCACGTCACCTTCCGAGTTTCGCGACTCCAGAAGCTGCTGGTTAAATGACAGGTCGCTCTCCAGCAGTTTATGGCGCATGGTCTTTAGCTGCTGGGTCAGCCGGGCATCATTGAGTATTAGCCGGGCAATATCTTCCAGAAGGCGAAGCCCCTCACCAATGCGGTTGAGGTTGGCATCGATTATGCGCATGGTATTGGGTTCTGACGAGGCCATAATTACTCCTGGTGGTTAATTCTAGCACAGCCAGACTCGGCGGTAAAGCTGAGCTTGTTGCAGAATGGTTTAATATTAGGTCAATTTGACCAGGCATCCTATCTGGAGACAGAACAATTAAAAAACGTTCCTTTTTTAGTGCATGGTCTCACGCCTAGCCTTTAGGCGTGAAATTTGGTGGACCTTTTTCGAGATATAATCAACATTATGTAGATCAACTGATTAGAAGTTTTTCTGCCAGATATTGCCAAAGTAGTACAAAAATGTGAACAAGGAGGTCTTCTTTGATCAGGTATCGTCACTTGGTTAATCCTATATCTTGTTTACCTTCAATGTGACAATTTTATCTTAACAAATGCCTTCTTGTCGGCAACAAAATAATATGCTAGTGTTTCTACGAAAAATGCGACTTGGTCTCCTCTTTGTTTTGATTCACCTAAAGCAAACGAAATACGAGCCTCACCATTTTCGTTTGCCAATACATGCCATGTACCGGCCCTTGAGTTAAATATCATTATGCTCCGTAGAGGGGCGTATTTATTCGACCAAAAAACTTTTAATTTGCAACCTTCTTCGGATAGCTGTGGGGGTCCATCTATATTCCAATCCAACTTGGTGACAGAGTACTGGATAAACTTGGTGTGCAAATCTATTGGCATGAGCAATATATCAGGTTTGATATTCTTTGATAGTAATGTTCCAATTCCTTCAGCAATCATACTAAAATCTGGATTTTCATAAGACATTGATTTGCCAAAGTCAGCAGATATCGAGCTAATCCTTCTCTGTATGTACTTTTGCTCTCCACTCGCTATTGCCCTACCTATGTCGGTAAAATAGCGTACCCAATAGTAGTCTTTGGCCAAGAATTTATTCTTATCAATAGCCACGTGCAATCCTATCGAATTGAAACGATAATCCTCTATACTACTCTCCTTGTTGACCACGGACATATGCTCAATATCTGTGGCTTTTTGGTATCCCTCAATTACGCTTTCAGTGCATTCCTTCACTCTAGTCGTATCTAAGTTCTTTGCACTTTCGCGTAGTTCTTTCAGCTTGTCGTTTCTCTCTTTTATATATTGGATCCTGCCCGTTACCGTTTTTAGAGAAGTCATAGTATTGTCCCCTTATCATCAATTTTTGGAATTTCTCTCTTGGGTAGTGTTCTGTGCCTAGATAAATACCTTCTTGTATTTTTTATGGTTCTACAAATGTCTACAATAATGTTAGCACTATTAACACTATCCCATATAAGAGTACGCGGAAGAATTTCCGGGAGAGGCGCTTCATCAACACAAACTGGTATTATACTAATCCTGCCGCCAAGAGACCACTTTATTTCATTCTTTTGCCCATCGGAGTCGAAAGTACCGTTTGTACATATTAACAAAACACAGTCACACCATCGAGTAATTTTGTCTGGTATGTCATCATTTAGGTCAGCACCAGTGGCTTTATCTCTATCAAAATACCAACATTCGTTTCTATTGTCAGTCTCATAAATAAGAGCTGCAGTGCGCGCTAGATCCAATCCGACATCTTCTTGGCAATAGCTAATGAATATTTTCATTATTTGCAGATATTTTACAACGAAAGCCCGTAACAATCTACATAATGTTGATTATATCTCGAAAAAGGTCCGCTGATTCTTACGCCTAACAGTCATGCCTGACGACAGGGAGCAAAAAAAGAACGATTATACATAATACACTTGTCAACCCCTAAACCTACTATATCTTGGCGTCCCCCATATTGGTAATACCTAAAATATTTCTCTTACCTACCCCTTCCCTCTCCGTTAAAAGGTAGATACCATTTTATATTATTTAACTGGAGTGTCTAGGAGGGACGAAATCCCTCTTTAAAATATTCTTCCCCCTCTCCTTTTAAGGAGAGGGGGATTAAGGGGGTGAGGTCACCAAATGAAATTATAGGGGGACGAGACTACCAATTAAGAAACCCAAGGGGGATAGGTTGGTAAACAGTCTCGTCCCTCTTAGTCTTCGCCGACCGCATTTTCAATAAGTTCGATTCGTGACGGCTTCCCCCTCTGGTCCAGCTCCACAGCTACCACATCGATACGCCACAGTGGGGGCAGATTATCGTGGGTTTGCTGATAGTGTGCCGCCGCCGCCCGCATCCTTCCCCTCTTGGTCCAGGTGATTGACTCTTCCGGACTGCCAAATGCCAGGCTCCTTTTGGTGCGCACCTCGACAAAGACGAGGAAGTCTTTATGCCGGGCAACGATATCAATTTCACCTTCGGGGTAGCGGCAGTTGGTTTCAAGGATGCGATAGCCTCGCTTTTTGAGGAAATCCTTGGCCAGCTTCTCTCCCAGGTTACCGGTATCTTTACGCTTCATTTCTCTAAATCATGTCCTTAACTGGTCTAAACGACCGGCGGTGGATGGGAGATGGTCCCAGCCGGCGCAGGGAGGAAGAGTGCTCCTCCGTGCAATAGCCTTTATGTTGCGCCAATCCGTAACCAGGATAAATCTCGTTCTGCTCTATCATCAGCCGGTCCCGAGTTACTTTAGCCATGATGGATGCACAGGCGATAGAGAAACACAGGCAATCACCATTGACTATTCCTTTCTGGGGCAGCGGTACTTCGGGGAGATGCATATAGTCGATGAGGAGGTAGTCAGGAGGTGGCGATAGCTGGCCCATAGCTAGCTTCATTGCCTGTATTGTCGCCCTGACTATACCCCGGGCGTCTATCGCTTCGTGGGACACTACGCCAATACCTACCGATACGGCTACCTTGTAAATGTGAGGAAACAGAAGTTGGCGCCGGGCCGGGCTCAGCAGTTTGCTGTCCCTTACTTCGTCCATCCAGGGAGCATTAATCTTGCCGGGCAGGACAACGGCAGCCGCTACCACCGGACCAGCCAGCGCACCCCGTCCGACCTCGTCTATGCCGGCAATAAACCGGTAGCCCTGCGCCTGAAGTGTTTTTTCCTCGGCAAAGGATGGTTTGAGATTGTTTGCCAACCCTATTCCCTTCAATCTATCCTATCGTCTATTATCCCCCCGCCCAGGACGGCCTCACCCTGGTAAAAGACTATGGCCTGTCCCGGCGTGATTGCCGGCTGGGGCTGACGAAACTGGACTTCCGCCGTCCCATCGCTGAGACAGAGTTCAGCCTTAGCTTCGGGTGACCGGTAGCGGATTTTTGCAGTCATATCATTCATCTGTCTGGGGGCTGTCCCTGACACCCAGCTTAGCTTGCTGGCAACCAGCCGGTTGCTCAGGAGTTGCTCCTTGCTGCCGACCACTAACCGGTTGGTGGCGGCATCGAGCCTGAGCACATATAGTCGCTGGTTCGAAGCGAGCCCCAGGCCCTGCCGCTGTCCCACTGTATACTGAGCTAGACCATTGTGGTTGCCTAAAATCTTGTCCTCGGTGTCAACAATGTCACCGGGAATTAAGGGAACGTGACGGGCGATAAATGACCGGTAGTCACTGTCCGGGATAAAGCAGACATCCTGGCTGTCACGCCGGCCGCTGGAGGGCAGACCTGCCTCGGCCGCCAGTCTCCTTACCTCCGCTTTGTGGAGGTTGCCTACCGGGAATAGCAGGTGCTGAAGCTCCTTTTGTCCCAGGGTGTAGAGAAAATAGGACTGGTCTTTATTCGGGTCAACCGCTTTCAGCAGGCGGCGGCCGTCTGGTGAATTGTCGATTCGGGCATAGTGTCCGGTGGCTAAAAACTCGGCACCTAATCCCCCGGCTCGCTCCAGCAGGGTATCAAACTTGACATACTGGTTGCACCGGATACATGGGTTGGGCGTTCTGCCTGAGCTGTACTCCTGGCAGAAATCAGCGATAACCTGCCGGGCAAAAATATCCCTGAAATTCATCACAAAGTGGGGGATGCCCAGCTTATAGGCGGACTGTTTTGCCGCCTGTATCGCTTCGTGCCCGCAGCAGCCGCCGAATCTGTCCCCTTCGGGAGCCTCTCTGGGCCAGATTTGCATGGTGACACCGATTACGTCGTAGCCGGCTTCTTTGAGCAGCGCCGCTGCCAGTGAGGAATCTACCCCGCCGCTCATGGCTACCACCACCCGTTTCTTACTCATACTTTAACCCCGCTCCGAAGGTAGAGATTATTTTTATTAACCCTATCCCATTTATCCCCTTCATGCAAATAATACATCTCCCTATTTTGGGGAAGGGGAATTAGTTACATAAGAGAGGCTTCGCCTCTCTTGGACTCTCCTTAACAAACAACCTCAAAGCAGTTGCTTGACCTTATCCCAGATAATCTCGGTTACCTTTGCCCTGGGCAGGCTGGCATCAATAACCAGCCAGCGCTGCGGGTCATCGGCTGCCATTTTGAGATAGCCCTCCCTTACCCTTTGGTGAAAAGTGATATCCTCTCGCTCAAAACGGTCCTGTCTTTTATCTCTCTTGCGCGCCAGCCCGGTCTCGGCCGGCATATCCAGCAGGACGGTCAGGTCAGGCTCAAGCCCCTGAGTGGCGGCATTAATGATTGCCCTAACCATTTCCAGGTCTAACCCTCGCCCGTAGCTTTGATAAGCCATAGTCGAGTCGGCATAGCGGTCACATATAACTATTTTTCCGTTTTCCAGGTTGGGTTTAATGATTTCAGCTACCAGTTCGGCACGGGAGGCGTTGAACAGCAACAGCTCGCTCAGCGGTGATATGGCGGTCTTCTCCCACTTTAGCCAGCGCCCAATCTTCTTGCCCAGTGGTGTCCCGCCCGGTTCCTGGGTCAGCAGTGCCGGAATGGCTAGCTGCGAGAGCCGTCTATAAAGTGCCCTGGACTGGACACTCTTACCACACCCCTCCCCGCCCTCAAAGGTGATGAATAGAGCCATATATTACCTCGTTATTACCTCATTAGTAAATGTTATTATATTAGATTATATATCAACCCCTCACCCTGTATCCCTTTATTTCCCCCTCTCCGCCCTCAAAGGTGATGAATAAGCCTAACATGCATCCTTACCTAAAATATGGAAATATGAGATTGTGTTTGTTTCTAAAACTTGACAAAATGAACATATTCATTTATGATTAAGCTAACGATATATTAAATAACTAATTTATAAGAGACATCAAATGTTTAAGCTGTTTGATACACCTAAGCCAGGTTGGTAATTACATTCGAATCTTCTTGACTGTTTGCATTTTCTTTGCCAGCCATTCGAAGTATTCGTAAACTGTTGGTTGAGGTTTTTTGGGTTTTTCGGGTTTTTCTCTACATTTTTTAATGAATGGCTCATAAACATCGTAATAGTCTTTTATGCTAGTTCTAAAACTACCTGCAATAATGTGTAAGTCTAGGGCTCCATCATGAGCAATATTTCCCATTAACTCGAAAAAGTTACCAACTCTTAGCAGCTTTAGCCGCGTGTCAAAATCATCCTGTTTTTCGCACCGTTCTAACTCTTTACTCAGGGCTTTAGGATCTGCTCTTGGTCGGTTTTCCTTCACTGTTTCATAAATAGCCTTTCTCCCCTCGGCCATTATTTGCGAATCCCAATAGTTATGCATATCCGTAATAAGTTTTGCCTGCTCAGTTGTTTTCATCAATCGGTTATTTTCATTCATAAGTTTGAGTTGTCTGTAGGCGACGTACAGGCCTATTACCAAGACTAGAGCAGTCAGAAAACCCACTGTAAGTTGTCTATTTGAAGAGAACCATGACCATAACGCTGCGGAAAACAAGAAGATTGCGACAACCAAAATAGTCAGCAATGCTACCTTACGAGTTGTTTCACGGGGCCATACTTCACGGAGAAACCACCTTTTAAAGCGGAGCCACAATTTGTTGAACCACTTGTTACGCACCATTCACCTCCCTGTAAATCCTCACCCGTCTATTGGGGTCTTTACCGGTGCTTTGTGAAGCCAGGGCGTTTCTTTCCGCGATTAAGTGCTGCAGGCGGCGGATATAGGCGCTCTGGGGGCTCAGTTCCACCGTCTCTTCTTCCCCGCTCCTTATCTGGCTGACCGCTTCTTCTGCCTCACCAAGAGCCAGCTTGAAAGGGTTGGTGCTTTCGGTGTGGTATATTGTGCTCAGCATCTGCCTGAATTGATGTGGCGTGTTGCTTCTGAGGACATAGATAGGCAGATTGGCGTCTTCGGCATCCCTGACCTTGGGCAGCTTGCGGCGGTAGTAGCTTTTGGAGGTTACAAACAGATTGGCATTTCTCAGGTTGTCGACCATATCCAGGCTTAAGTCCATTTCTTTGGCTGCCTGCTCCACCCGTGACCGATTTATGCCAAAGAGGTAAAGCTTGGGTAGCTCGTCCCTGGCCACCGGTTTACCCCTGGTCGTCTTCCTGGTAGTCTCGGGCACTACCTTTTCCGTTTTAACCTCTCCGCTCTCGTCCAGCCAGCGGACTTCGCTTGGTATGTACTGACCGCGCAGCATGGCATCAACCGCCTCGCCGACATCCGGGTGGATAGTTACCTTGTCCCAGTCCTGAATCTCAACCACAATATCAAAGGTAGGCGGTGCCTTGCGCTCCAGTATCGACTTCTGGGTGCCTCTTCGCTTGGCTTCCTCATCGCCCAGGGTTACCGTCTGTATGCCCCCTATGAGGTCGGATAGGGTGGGGTTCATCATCAGGTTCACCAGTGTGTTACCGTGAGCGGTGCCGACAAGCTGGACGCCGCGCTCGGCGATAGTCCGTGCTGCCTGAGCCTCGAGCTCGGTGCCGATTTCATCGATAACGATGGCTTCGGGCATGTGATTCTCTACGGCTTCAATCATCACCGCGTGTTGCCGTGGGGGGGTGGTTACCTGCATCCGGCGGGCATGCCCGATAGCCGGGTGGGGAATATCACCGTCACCGGCAATTTCATTTGAGGTGTCGACAATGATGACCCGTTTATTGAGGTCATCGGCCAGTACCCGGGCTACCTCTCGCAGCATGGTGGTCTTGCCAACACCGGGGCGGCCCAGTAGCAGGACGCTCTTGCCCGATTCAATAAGGTCCTGGATGACCTTTATCGTGCCGAAGATGGCCCGTCCCACCCGGCAGGTGAGCCCGACAATACGACCCTTGCGATTGCGAATGGCGGAGATGCGGTGCAGGGTGCGCTCGATTCCCGCCCGGTTGTCATCCCCAAAAACGCTAATGCGGGAAGTTACATAATCGATGTCTGATTCATCAACCTCTTTGGGGTCGAGCACAACTTCCCGGCGGGGAAAGCGGGCTTCCGGAGGGCGTCCTAGGTCCAGGATAACCTCTAACAGGTCACTGGTGTCCTTCTGCTCGCTGAGTGGCTGGCGAACGTGCGGTGGCAGAATGTCAAGCAGAGCCTCAAGGTCATCGGTGATTACCTTTTGCAAACGCTCCCCCTGAATGTTTAATTGCCGCTCACCATATCCAGAAAATACTGGTGAAATCTCAGGTCATCGGACAGCTCGGGGTGAAAAGCCGAGGCCAGCAGCTTCCCCTGCCGGGCGGCAACTATGGCACCATCTGCTAACCTGGCCAGTATCTCTACCTTACCGTTCGCCTGCTCAATCGCCGGGGCGCGGATAAATACGCCCGGGAAGGGCTTTTCTCCCAATGCCGGAATAGAGAGCTCGCTCTCAAAGCTTTCTCTTTGCCGGCCAAAGGCATTGCGCTTAACGGTTATTCCCATTAGCCCCAGCGGTTCGGGATAAGAGCCAGAACTCCTCTCGGCCAGCAGTATCATGCCGGCGCAGGTGCCGAGTATTGTTTTTCCACTGGCAGCCAGCTTTTTTATTTCGCTCACCAGTTTGTAATCTTGCATTAACCGGCTGATAGAGGTGCTCTCTCCACCGGGAATTATTAGCCCGTCCAGCCTCTTGAGTTCCTGGGGCAGGCGGACGGGCACAGCCTCCGCTCCCAGTCGGTGGAGCGCCTCAATATGCTCGGCAAAGGCTCCCTGCAGGGCAAGGACGCCAATCCTCATACTACCATCCCCTTGGCGCCAGCAGTTCATCGGCAGGAATCTGCTTTATGTCTAAGCCGGGCATGGCTGCTCCCAGGTTCTTGGAGACCTCAGCAATAATTTCCGGGTCTTCAAAGTGGGTAGTGGCTTTGACAATAGCCCTGGCCACAGTCTCGGGGTTGCTGGATTTGAATATACCTGAGCCGACAAAGACGCCATCCGCCCCCAGCTGCATCATCAGGGCGGCATCGGCCGGGGTAGCCACACCGCCAGCGGCAAAGTTGACCACCGGCAGTTTTCCGGTCTGGTGTATCTCCGCCACCAGTTCAAAGGGAGCCCCAAGTTCCTTAGCCCGGCTCATCAGCTCGTCCTGAGGCGTGCTCGCCAACTGGCGGATGCCACCCATTACCGCCCGCATATGCCTGACTGCTTCGACGATGTTGCCGGTGCCGGCTTCACCCTTGGTCCTGATCATCGCTGCCCCTTCACCGAGGCGGCGCAGGGCTTCACCCAGGTCACGGCAGCCGCAGACAAAGGGGACCTTAAAGTCGTGCTTCCAGATATGGTGGCTTTCATCGGCCGGAGTAAGCACTTCAGATTCGTCTATGTAATCTACGCCCAGGGCTTGCAGGGCCTGAGCTTCGACAAAATGACCTATCCGGCATTTAGCCATTACCGGTACGGAAACAGCCTTCATAATGGCCTGAATTATGGTAGGGTCTGCCATACGGGCCACACCACCTTCAGCCCGGATATCGGCCGGGACTCTCTCCAGCGCCATCACCGCGCAGGCGCCCGCCTCTTCGGCAATCTTGGCGTGCTCCGCAGTGACCACGTCCATAATCACCCCGCCCTTCAGCATCTGGGCCAGCCCGGTTTTAACCTTCCATGTGCCACTTTCCATGTTCTCCTCCTCACTCTGCCCCAGGATTATAACTTTTCATAAATATTTTACTACTGTTCGGAGTGCTTAGCAAGCATGGATGTAGACAACCTCTCCCTTTATTAAAGGGAGATTGAGAGGGATTTTAAATCCCCCTTTATCCCCCAGCCTATCCTGTCATTCTGAGCCGAAGCCCACAGCGAGATTCCTTGCTTACGCTCGGAACAGGCTCCGCAATCCCAACCCCACCTGTCATTGCGAGGAGTGTAGCGACGAAGCAATCTTCTAACATATTTATCTACCTCACCCCCTTAGATTTATATGGTGACCTCACCCCCTCGGTCCCCCTCTCCTAATCATTAGGAGAGGGGGAGACATTAAAAAGAGGGGCTGGCGCCCCTCTTAGACTGCCTCTTAATAGCAAGACGGCGGACAGGCCAAATAGAGAAAACTAGCCAGGTGCAATGTAATTACCTTTTTTGACAGTTGCTAAAATCCGTTGGGCTAACCTCTCTGTAAATGTTGGGTTAGGTATATGAGCAGAAAGAGGTCTAATTTCTGTAGTCAATTCATCTTCTTTCCAAAATATCGTTTGGTATTGGTTAAGGTCAAAGTGTATTCTCCTCTTTGAATAATCATCATCTTTGCAAGTCTGAATAACTGTTTTCTCCATACCATAAGCCATACCGGCTTCCCAATATACACCTCCACGCACGCCACCAGTGACTTTATCATCATCATTTTCGGGCATGCATGTCAGGTCTGCTATTAAGAAACGTGCCTGGCGAATTAATGTAATAACTTCATCCATTATGAAATCGTTAAATTCAGTATCATCAATAATTACCGGATTATATCCGCAAGCAGTAACTGCCTCTTTTATCGCTTTTCGGCAATCATTTGTTTGTGGGTCAAACCACATTGCTATGAATGCAGAATCACTGGTGGAGATTGATTTATTTAACTCAGCAATACGCTGCCAACCCTTAGCCGTTAGCCTAACGCGGTCAATATTAGGAGTACTTTTAGGCTCTATGTAGTTAAGTTCTACAAGTAAGCGATTTAACCCGTAAATTTCGCCTAAATTCCTAGCTGCGATATCTGAAACCAATTCAAGGTTGTTCTCAACGGCGACTATTTCATTGTAATCATCCTTGACTATATCAGCATATGCTTTTAGTAATCCATCTAGTTTTTCATTAACTGTTTGGGGGAAACCCATATTACCTAAGTTTTTAAACCAATCTTCCTCGAAGAAGTGGTCACTAATGTAAGGACGGTTATTTCCACGCTTGTTTTGGAGTTGTATCCATGCGCTGATAAGTTGCTTGGAATCGTGGAAATTCCGGTCTACCTTTGCTAAGTCATCCAATTCGTATTTCCCACATTGAGGGCAGTCATAGTTTGAAGCGTCGAATTTCTCACTTTCTCTTGAGGCTATTGATAGTTTGTTTGAACATACAGGGCATTGTGTATCAGCCATAACATCCTTACTCCTTCAACAATCACCCTTTTGAGCTTCTATTCTACTCCTGTTAATCGTATTTCTCAAGACAAGGGAAGGGGGATAGGTCACCAATACTAAATACAATTAAGACAGCTTCGTTGCCGTCCTATCCATCAAAGTAACTTCAGAAATTCCTCTCTCCCTATGTCGGCGTCCCGTATTATTTTTCTCAGCAGTCCTCTCCCCACAGATTCCCCCATTGTGCACCGGTACTACCGTAACCCGTCCGTCACGGTGCTTGAGATAAATATGGCCACCTTTTTGCCTGAGCACTTGAAACCCGGCTTTGCCCAGGGCTTTGACAATCCGCTCGCCGTTTAGCGAGGGCAACCTGGTCATACTGCGATTCTCTGAACCCCGACAAACTGGAGTTCGCCCTCCTCAAGCTCACCTTCGGCCTCAAGACACAGCGAAACGGCTTCTTTCATCCGCTCCATCAGCTCATCCAGGGATTTAGCCTGAGTATGACAGCCCTTAAGCTGGGGAACAGTGCCGATAAAATACCCGTCCTCGTCCCTTTCAATAACAACGGTAAACTCTCTCTCCACACTCCACCTCCTGGGATAAAAACTTACTTTCCCGCTATGTGCCAGTTTATTCTAATATCAGCCCTTTTTCAACTGTATAGCAGAATGCTTGCTTAAAGCCTTGACTTTATATGCACCCGATAGAATAGTCGGAACAACGAGTTCCCTGAATAGGGGGTCAGGTCGAAGACTCTTTGAGGGGATAGGTCACATATAAGGAATAAGCTGCAGACGCCCCGAGGGCGGGTGGGAAAAGATACAGACGGGGAGTGGTGAGAGGCGGGGAATAGCTCACCCAAAGAAAAAGCCCCCTTTCTTGAAGCCTTCACTCTTGAACCGCCCACAACGCTTTGACAGAGAAATATCCATCTTTACATAACATTGGAAACAATTCCCACGCTCAATTAGCCTCAATTCGTTTCCCCAAAATTAAAATCAATAGTTTGAGGCTAAGAATGTCTAAATCAATTGGTAGCGGCGACCGGAGATAGTCTTACCGCTCTTATAATATCGGCCTTTTCTTGGGTATACCGGGGCGGCGGGGATATTGCCGGGGGGTTGGTGATACCTTATCAATTATTACCAGCCGGCGCTCATCGGCAAACTCTGCCAGGTCAATCCTCTTTCTCTCTCGTAAGTTGCCCCCCAGCAGGCTGATAGCCCTGGCTGCCTGGCTTATCTCTTGGTCAATATTGCCCTTCTTCTGGGCGATGAAGCTGCCGCCGATAGCACAGAAGGGCAGGGTTAGCTCCACCAGTGTCGGCAGGGAAGCAACCCCTCTGGAGAGCACAATATCAAACTTCTCCCGGTACCGGCTTTGATGGGCAACCTCCTCCGCCCGGCCGACTACGATTTCAATATCGTCCAGTCCCAGCCTGTGCCTGAGGTGACGTAAAAAGGTGGCCTTTTTAGCGGTAGCCTCAAGCAGCACCAGCCTGATATCAGGCAGCAGAATTTTAAGCGGTATCCCGGGCAAGCCGGCCCCGGTGCCGACATCAATTAAGCGAAAGCCTTCCTGCTTTAAGGCCAGAGTCACCGTGAGCGAGTCAAGGAAATGCTTTATCTGCACCTCTTCATAGCCGGTTATTTTGGTCAGGTTCATTCGCTGGTTCCAGTCTGTGAGCTCCTGATAGTAGATGGCGAACTGCTCAAGCTGCCCCGGGGTAAGCTCCAAACCTAATTTATTAGCACCGACTTTAAGCTTTTCCATATCACTCATTTATCTAGGTGTTGCCTCGATTATATCACTCTGCGTCTGGCCGGAGTAATAATTGGGATTATATAAAACCCCATTCCTCGAAGAGTCTTCGACCTGTATCTCCTTCATGCAAAGACTTTAAGTTGCCCTGCTCCCCAGTAGCCGTTCTCGATTATCTTGGGGCATTTCTCTCCCAAACTGTCCTTCAAGTGATTTTGACAATCTACAAAAGGAGAGTTATAATCTACTTCAAAATGTAACGCAACCCGACAAGCAATGGGCACTGTGTTAGGGTTAGGCAACGAGGCACTGAGCTTAGGAGTCATACGCGAACAAATAACAGTTAAGCAGCCCATTTTCGTGCAATTTGGGGGTTAAATGCATAGGAGGTGTAATTGTCTATGAAGACCAATGAGCTTAAAACTGAAACGGTTAAAGATGACGTATGGATACCAACCACCTGCCTCATGTGTTATAACACCTGCTCGATAAAGGTTCATCGTGTCAACGGGGTAGCGGTAAAGATAGAGGGCAACCCAGATTCGCCTCAAAATGCTGACAAATTATGCGCCAAGGGAATTTCCGGTATTATGACCCTTTACAGTCCCCATCGGGTAAAGACTCCCCTTAAAAGAACAAATCCAGAAAAGGGTCTTGGAGTAGACCCGAAATGGGCGGAAATCAGCTGGGAAGAGGCTCTTGGCACAGTAGTTGAAAAATTGAAGAAGGTCAGAGAAGAAGACCCCAGAAAACTTGCTTACACTCGAACCTGGTAAGGTCATTATGCCCTCTGGCGCAAAGGAAACCATAGCTAAGGTCCGTGAGGCAGGCATCGAAGTGATTGAGTTTGATACCTCCGGCCTACAGGTAGGCACAAATGGTATTGCCTGTGTAACTTTGCATCTGATAAGAGACCCTGGCCCAAGCATTGGAGGCTAAAGTTAAAAATATCATGTGATATACCTTGGTGAAATATGGCCAGTCAAAATCATAGAGTGCGCTTTTTAAGACTTTACTGTGAACCCCGCTTCTTACAGTTCCTTGAGCACTTCATTCAAATCTTTTTTCTGTTTCTCACAACCTTGAGGTATCGTGGTCATTCTTCCTAAGGTCTTCCTGAAGATAAATTCAAATATGAGGTCATCGCCAAGTAGGTATGGGATAAATCTGAATAGACAAAGATGCCGTCGAAAGTCTCTAGGCTTGACAGCCACTAATACGTGACCAAACTCACCTTCGTGGAATTTAGTCATCATTCCCTCCGCTATATTCTACCACGGCAGTCCACTAGACAGACTATCACTTTCTTAGCTCTAAACAACGGCGTTATGAGTTGCACCCATCTTGTGCGTAGCCGGTGACCAAGCGAAGGTCACAGAAAAAACTCTCCTCGGCCAAATTGGATTCGAACTTCAGTAGACCAGCACAAAGGTCTTCTCAAAAGTTATACCTTTCATACCTCTCGGCTAAGGGAGTGGGGGACAAGGGGGGTGAGGGTGACAATAACTATAAAACCTAAAGGGGAATGAGGTCACCAAATAAAAAGCTGTATTATCTATTGGGATTGCTTCGTCCCCTTCGCTTCGCTCTGGGCTTCGGCTCACGACGTTCCTCGCAATGACATGGGGCTAGCCCAAAGGGGGGTGGGGTGGTAAACGGGACGCATTGCGTGTCAGGCTCTCTTGTGGTATATTATAGGTAAACGTAGTACGCTAACCGCTAGGGGTGCTCAAAGGCTGAGAGGCGTTTTGATGCCAACCCTGTGAACCTGATCTCGGTAATGCGGGCGTAGGGAAGCGGCAGTAAATTGGGCCAGGGGTCTAGTAGTGCCGAGTCCCTTGGTCTTATTGTTTTGGAGGCGGCCATGACTCAGCTGGAATCGGCCAGAGAAGGTATTATTTCACCGCAAATGAGGCTGGTGGCGCAGCATGAAGGGGTGGAAGCTGAGTTTGTCCGGGAGGGCGTGGCTCAGGGGACGATAGTAATCCCGGCTAATACCAATCACGCCAATCTGGCTCCTTCTGGTATTGGCCACGGGCTGAGGACCAAGGTCAATGCTAACATCGGGACCTCTTCCGCCTTTGGCAGTGTTGATACTGAACTGGAAAAGTTACGGGTGGCGGCCCGCTCCGGGGCAGATACGGTCATGGATTTATCCACCGGTGGCGACATTCCGGCTATTCGGCGAGCCATTATTGCGGCTAGCTCTTTGCCTATCGGAACGGTGCCCATCTATCAGGCGGGAATTGAAGCTACGGACAAATATGGTGCTATAGTCAAAATGACCGCTGATGACCTATTTGCCGTGATTGAAGAGCATGCCCGGGATGGTGTTGATTTCATAACGGTGCATTGTGGTGTAACCCGCTCAGCCATTGCCCGGCTCAAGGAGCAGGAGAGAGTAACCGATGTTGTCTCCAGGGGTGGCGCCTTTCTAATCGGCTGGATATTCCATAATGAGCGCGAAAATCCACTCTATGAGCACTATGACCGCTTGCTGGAGATAGCCAGAGAGTATGATGTAACGCTGAGCCTTGGTGACGGGATGCGCCCGGGCAGTCTGGCTGATGCTACCGACCGGGCTCAAGTTGAGGAGCTACTCACTTTAGGTGAGCTGGTAGGCCGGGCTCAGCAGGCTGGAGTGCAGGTGATGGTCGAGGGCCCTGGACATCTGCCCATGGACCAGATTGAGACTAATGTCCGTTTAGAGAAGACCATCTGCAAGGGAGCCCCATTCTATGTTCTTGGGCCACTGGTAACTGATGTTGCCGCCGGTTATGACCACATTACCGGGGCTATCGGTGGCGCTATTGCAGCCGCGGCCGGTGCCGATTATCTATGTTATGTGACGCCATCAGAGCATCTTTCCCTGCCCGGGCCAGAGGATGTAAAGCAGGGGGTAATCGCCTCGCGCATTGCCGCTCACGCCGCTGATATTGTTAAAGGAGTAAGACGGGCTGAACAGTGGGATGGGAAGATGGCCGAGGCGCGAAAGAGGCTTGATTGGGAAGAGCAAGCCAGGCTCTCCCTGGACCCGGAGCGGTCTCGTAAAGTCCATGCTAAACATGCCTCGGCCGGGTCGGCCTGCAGCATGTGCGGCGAGTTTTGCGCTATGGAACTGGTGGAAAAGTATCTGGGTGTCTCAGCCCCTAAATGCTAGCTGACAGGTTAGTTGACCTCACTTTATTCCAGCCCTCTTAAATAGCAGATGAAATTTGGTAGTGCCTTTAATCTAGGCAGTTTGTTTGGCATACAATTCAGGTTGCATTATACCTGGTTCATAGTATTTATTCTGATAACTGCCTCACTATCGTGGCAGGTCTTACCCCTTAGTTACCCTGCTTGGCCGTTGGCGCTTTATTGGGTTGTGGGCATAATCACCAGCCTGCTGTTTTTTGGCTCGGTAGTTGCTCATGAATTGGCTCATAGCTTGGTGGGCAGAGCTAATGGTATCCCGGTAAAAAGCATAACCCTGTTTGTCTTCGGTGGCGTCTCTTTGATGACCAGGGAGGCAACCAGAGCCAGGGATGAGCTGCTAATGGCCGGGGCCGGTCCGGCCTGTAGCCTGGCAATTGGCGGATTGTTTGGTCTGCTCTACTTAATTACCCGAGATGTAGTTGCGCCTTTGGCCGATATGGCTTTTTTGCTGGCTTATGTAAATCTGGTACTGGCGGCATTCAATCTGATTCCGGGTTTCCCTTTAGACGGCGGGCGTGTTTTCCGTTCCCTCTTGTGGCGAGTTACGGGTAACTACCGGCGCTCTACTCAGGTTGCCACTCGGGTAGGACAGGGCGTTGGTTACCTGTTTATTCTGGGCGGTCTG
>SDBV01004134.1_pt1 | contig 21047 bp, 20 predicted proteins | sample 2277081 | NCBI WGS metagenome assembly SDBV01 (sample SAMN10402039, study PRJNA504765) | marine sediment metagenome | isolation source: marine sediment core GS10_PC15, 223 cmbsf | place: Arctic Ocean: Southern Knipovich Ridge | collected 2010 | reverse complement strand
ATGCTGCGAATCAGGCTGTCATAGTTCTGACGGTAGGCATGGGAATCAAAATACCTTGTATATGCATCATTGGTTCCAAGGGAAAGGATTACCAGATTGGGACTAATTGCCCTTAATTGTTCCGGCATTAGTGAACAGCGCAGGAAAGAAGGAAGTTTTGCACCGTTGACCCCGATTGAATGATAAACCAGTCCCGGATCATCGGTTTCAAGGCTTATTCCTAATAATGTAAATCTCTGCTGCGCTTTTGATGTTTTACGCAAGGTAATCTGGAGCCGGTCAGTATACTCATCCAGCATCCAGGTAATGCTTCCCGGCTGGTCCATGATGGTGTCCTGCACACCCGCCGGGGTTTCAATACTGCAATTATAGGAAAGACTGTCATCAAGGAAAAACATTCTCACCCGGTTGAAATCATATTTTATGGGGTTATTCTCGGGAAAACTTATACTAATAGTTGCTGTAGTATCCCGGGTGCTGACTGAGAACCCTGTAAGTCCCAGTAGACAATTCCTGTCTCTCTGTGTATTCTTGCAGGATGTCCACCTGCCCCGGTAGGATACATTATAATTAGAGGGATTGTTGGTTTTTGCGACTGAATATGGAAAAATCAATCCCCTGCCGGCATTACTTCCGGGCTGAAAAGTTTGAAGTCTCTGCCTCACACGGTCGGAGTAAATATCTGCCTGTAAATGCGATCCGCCAATATGCACAACAGACAACTGTCCATCCCCGATTTTTACAATTTTGTAAAAATCATCAAGAAAAGCATGCCATAAAATACTGTCGCCAGGGAGTGAAATATAGTTGGAATCGTAATAAATAAAATCATAATCGGGAATTTCGTAGGGGTATTCCTGAGATTGGGAATGAACGGAAATATTGCAGATCAGTATGGGGATAAAAAGTAAAATATATCTATTGCCCGGAGCTGACATATGCGTTGTAATCGTGTATTAAAGCATTGTAAAACATCTCGGCAAGTACCCTCGCTCCTTTTTCGTTAAAATGGACAAAATCAGAGGTAGCCAGGGGAGGTTGTGCAAAGACCCAACTGGGCATTGAATTATAGCCTCCCATCGCACTGTACATGTCCCAGAATGCACAGTCAGCCCGGAATGAAGCACTCCTTAAAGCATCCCTCACATTTTCCAGATTTGGATAGGAAACAAATTTATCTTTCTCCTTCATCGACATGTCCGCTACACCGATAACGATAATTGACAGGTCAGGTACCAGGGATTTCAAGGTAACAAGTTCCCTGTAGAACCATCGTTCATAATAGGTATAATTATCTGTAATATAAGGAACTACGTTACCTCCGAATTGCAGAAGCAGGAGTTTTACATTTAGACTGTCATACATTTGCCTCAGCATATCGGGATCAATCCTGCTGAATAATAGTCCCGCGCTACCCCGCATTGGTATATTATCCACACTTAATCCACTTTCAGGATCAAGAGCTATCCCATAAAAATCAGGACTGCATACGGATTTGAATTTAATTGTAAGTTCTTCGGGGGATTCTTCGAAGCTCCAGGACTTGGTTTGCAATCCCTCTGAGGATTCAAGATAATCCGCATCAAAGAGTTGACCATCCGTATACACCTCAAAGAATACCGGGCTGCTTGCATTTCCGTAATAGAGTATGCAATTCTTAAAGATCCGTGATCTGTAGAATGATCTTTTAGATTGCTTCAGGGAGATCCATGCCTCTGACACTGTAGTATCGGTTTCAAGGCTATCGGGGTAGTCCGAAAATCTTGCAAAACTACCAAGTGCACCGTAGACGTTATGTTGAAGGGTACTGTCTACCTTTCCGAAAGCTGTATAGCGCCGCCAGTTATCGGAAGCGGTATGACGAAGTGATATCTGGTACCCGTACAGGGAAACGGGAGGTTGCATGCCGATTCCGGATCCTCCGAACTGATCCTGGAGTTTATACCGTATAAAAGAGGTCATCCGGTCCCCTTCAATCTGGGAATCACCGTAATGCATAATCCTGAGTTTATCACCCGAAGATTTCAACCAGCGCAATTTGCGAAAGAACGGATACAACAATGTACTGTCCCCTCCCGGGTACTCGATTGGGTATACCAGAACTTTCAGACTGTCCTCGTTTACACGTACCGTATCCTGTAACAGAGTCTCATCAACCGGGTCTTCAAGCATGGCAAGATATGTCGAATCATTTATTGCCTGGCTGCTGCTAAGGATTGCAGATATGTCTGCATACTGAATGCTGTCGGAACCCAGGATCTCCTCCAGGGTTATAAATTGAAGAGTGATGCGGTCATTGATCCTGATCCCTTCCCTGGGGAAGAAGATTGAAACCAGGAAAAGAATGGCCAGCACAGAAAAAACAAATACCAGAATTCTTGGTGGTTGCACAATGATTATCCTTTGGGCCTGATCCTGATTACCATGCCCGGTTTAATATCATTCCCGTTATCCAGACCATTAATCTTAATCAGATCACTATCTGTTACTCCTTGATATTTCTTTGCAATCTCCCAGAGTGAATCTCCAGATTTAATGGTATATAAAATATAGTCTCCATCCCTTCCGGGAAGGTCAGCTGCAGGCTGAGAAGCAGCTTCTGCCACTTCCTTGCCGATGCTCCGTTGTTTCTCGGCAAAGCTCATAGAATCAACCTTCTTATAATTATCCAGTTTACTTTTTGGAACAAATACGATCAGTTTTTTGCCGGTCCGGATGGTTGATCCGTAAATATTATTCCAGTATTTAAGATCCGAGAGCCTGACATTGTACCATTCCGAGATATAACCCAGATTATCGCCCGACTTTATAGTATACGTCAGTTTTGCCATATTGGCAGAGGGAGCCTGAGGTTGGTAGTTTGACGTATAATAGGAAGGGGATTTTGTGAGTTTCTTCGGGTTGAAGTAGACCGAATCCCTGAATGCAAAAATGGAATCTTCAAGTTCTATGAATTGCATTGAATATTCCACCGGTATCTGTAAGGCGTACGGTCTTTCCTTGCCCGGGATAATATCCCATTTGTACTGCGGGTTTATATCCCGGAGCATTTTTTTTGAGATGCCCAGGACATGTGAAACCTGGTCGAGATGGAGGTTATCCTGTATCATAATTGTATCGACAGGCAGGGGGAGTTCAAGCGGCCGGGCACACAAACCATGTTCCTTGTAATAATTCATGGTATAGGTGGCTGCAACAAAAGCCGGAACATGTCCTCTTGTTTCTCTGGGCAGGTAATAATAGATATCCCAAAAATCTCTTTTCCCTCCAGACCTTCGAATTGCACGGTTAACATTACCGGGTCCGCAGTTATATGCAGCGATAACCAATAACCAGTCGCCGTAAATCCCATATAAATCCTTCATGAACCGCGCGGCCGCATGTGTTGCTTTAAACGGGTCCCTGCGTTCATCAACCATACTGTTTATGGTAAGTCCGTACATCCTCGCTGTCCCATACATAAACTGCCATATACCGGTTGCTCCGGCTTTTGAAACCGCCCTGGGATTCAGGGCAGATTCAATAATGGAACAATACTTTAGCTCGAGTGGAATACCGTAATAATCAAATATTTCTTCAAAGGCAGGAAAATAGTAATCTGACAGACCAAGCAAAATCTCCACCAGCTCTCTTCGTTTCCCCGTGTAAACATGAATATAGCTTCTTACATGCTTATTATACGTCAGACTTACCATGGACGGCAGCCTGGACAGTCTTTCAATATAAACTGAATCAGGGTATTGGGTATTGATTGAATCCGATTCTGCAAGGCAGGCTGAGTCCGGTTCCTCTGCCAAACTGTTTTCTATATACCACAGGTTCACCAGGCTGTCAAGATTATTTTCGAAAGAATTGTAGAGCTGCTCTATTTCCAGGCTATCTGATAATGTAAGATTATCAAGCCGGACCGTAACAGTATCTGAAGCAGCATAATTAATCTGATCAGGCTGTAAAAGTAATATCAGCAACAGGGTAAATATCGATCTGCTTGGCATAGTAAGAGAATAATAAAGGACAAAATAAGGGATTTCTAAAAACTTAGGCAACAACGCAGCCCGAAAGTACCAGAGTTTCTTCCGGCAAGAGGTGCAGTTGTCAAAAAAACAGTCTGATCAAACATCACCGGATCAACCGTCAGGCTGATGTCTTCGCTGATATCATAATCGATCAGGTGGGCATCTACACTTGCATCGACGATCTGGATGGCATAAAATCCTGCCGTAAGTATTATGAACAGGTTCTTATATCTCAGATGTGAGTCCTTGTACCACTCCACCTCCTTTAGTGTTCTGCCCTCATATTCGTCCACTCCATTTTCGGTCATGTATTTATATATATCAAAAAAATAATCGTATTGTCTGGAATTCCAGACAGCGGAATATCCTAAAGCCCCCAGTCCCCCATAAACAATCGGCAGCTTCCAGTATTTTCTATTATAAACCTGTCCCATCCCTGGAAATACAGCAGATAACATGGCTGCCTTTCGCGGCGAATGATCTGTAAAAAATGTATCTACGCTGACTGTATCAGCATCAACTATCTCGAATGAAGGTTCATCCTGTGCCTGCACATGCAGGCAGAAGAATGCCATAATGAAAAGCAAGATGGCGGTGTGGATTCTTATTTTTCCTTTTGTGAGCAGGCGGTTGAGTATTATTTTTCGCTTTTACGATCAAGTATGGTGAGGATCTTCTCCAGATCCTGGTCTGATGCAAAAGGTATAACGATACGGCCGGATCCTTTATTGTTCCTGCGAAAATCTACCTCCGTATTGAAAAAACTGGACAGTTGTTCCTTTAATTCATTGTATTCGGAAGTCGGAATGCTGTTTTTTTCATTTGTCTCCCTGGGACCCCTGGCATTATTTGTCTTCCGTACCAGATCTTCAACCCGTCGGACGGATAGATCATCCTTGATGATTTTCTGAAAGATCTCCAGTTGTACATTGGGATCAGGTACATTAACAAGAGCACGGGCATGTCCCATACTGATCAGACGATCGCGGATACCCAGCTGTAATTCAGCAGGAAGCTTAAGCAGACGCAGGTAGTTGGCGATTGTAGATCGCTTCTTTCCCACCCTCTCACTCAGGTTTTCCTGTGTAAGCTTAACTTCCTCAATGAGTCTCTGGTAACTTATAGCTACTTCAATAGAATCCAGGTCTTCTCTCTGAATATTCTCAACCAGCGCCATCTCCAGCATGTTCTGGTCTTCCGCTAATCTAACATATGCAGGAATGGATTCCAATCCCGCCATAATTGCCGCCTTAAACCTGCGCTCGCCCGTAATTAACTGGTAAGCATCTCCGTTAATTTTTCGCACTGTGACAGGTTGTATGATACCTATCTCACGAATTGAGCTGGACAACTCCCTTAGTGATTCTTCGTCAAATGTTTTCCTGGGTTGAAACGGATTCGCCTCGATCTTATCGATATCAATCTCATTAATTGCAGCGGCTGGTGCTATATTCCCCTTATCGGCATCTTCGATAAGCGCTCCCAAACCTCTCCCTAAAGCATTTTTTTGAGCCATATTCCTGATTTATTCAATTATCTTCTCTACACTCTTAATGAGGGTCTTATCATTCTTTTGCATCAGCTCCCTGGCAAGGTTCAGATGAGAGATAGCACCTTTGCTGTCGGCATCGTAAAGGATGGCAGGTTTGCCGAAACTTGGAGCTTCCCCGAGCTTTATATTGCGCTGGATGATGGTCTCAAATACCATTTGCTGGAAGTGTTTTTTCACCTCGTCCACGACCTGATTCGAAAGTCGAAGCCTGGAATCATACATTGTCAGCAGGAACCCCTCGATTTCCAGATCAGGATTCAGTCGGTTCTGTATGATCTTGATCGTATTCAGCAGCTTTCCCAGTCCCTCAAGAGCAAAATACTCGCACTGAACCGGTATCATCACGGAATCAGCCGCTGTTAAGGAATTCACTGTAATCAGTCCGAGAGAAGGTGAACAATCGATCAATAAGAAATCATAGCTGTCTTTAACCTGTGATATCACCTTCCTGAGCATTTTCTCGCGTTTTGGCAGGTTCAGCAATTCAATTTCCGCACCCACCAGGTCTATGCTTGAAGGAAGGATATCAAGTCCATCGATCTCCGAATTCAGGATGATATTGGATGGATTAACCTCATCCACAAGGCATTCATATATGCTGGTTTTGATATTCTTTGTATCGAATCCAATCCCTGATGTGGCATTCGCCTGCGGATCAGCATCCACGATAAGAACTTTTTGTTCCAGCACCGCCAGGCTGGCTGCCAGATTGATAGTAGTTGTTGTCTTTCCAACCCCTCCTTTTTGGTTTGCAATAGCTATAACTTTTCCCATGTCCCAAAAGTAATAACTTCTTCAGCATCGCTATATTTTTCATGGAATCTTATTGTAAACATTTTCCCATACAGTTGTTAACACCTTATTAACACAGTTTAAATGCCTATATATGAGCATTATACCATATTTTGTTTTATCGTATATAAAATATCTTTATAGTTATTTCAAATTTACTCAGGGAGCAATAATCCCGGGTAAAAGTCATTTCTTTCCGTGCATCGTTTTTTTTTTGGATATTTGAATCTATTACATAACTCTGAAATAATGAATAAGTCCAGGGAAAATGACACTTCCTCTCAATGGCTGGTTGTTGTAAATCCTAATGCCGGCAGGCGTAAAGGCCTTCTGGACTGGGAAATGATATCCGGGCACCTCAGGCGCCAGGATCTTGATTTTACCTCCGTTTTTACAGAATGCGCCGGTCATGCAACCGAAATCGTTATTGAATCAATTGAAAAGGATGGTTATCAGAAAATTGTTGTGGTAGGTGGTGATGGCACCATGAATGAAGTTGTAAATGGTATTTTCAGGCAAAAGCGATTCAAAACAACTGATATTTCCCTGGGCATGATCACAGTGGGTACAGGCAATGATTGGGGAAGGATGTTTGGTATTCCGTCTGATTATGAGAAAGCAGTAAAGATTCTTACACAGAACCAGACTTTTATCCAGGATGCAGGGATTGTCAGGTATTGCAATGAAGATGAACCGGGGAACAGATATTTTGTCAATATCGCAGGTATGGGATTCGATGCCGAGGTGACCCGTAAGACGAACCGCGCGAAAGAAAAAGGCAAAGGCGGAGTTTTTCTATATTTTTTCAACATTTTCACCAGCCTTGTCAATTACCGACATGTTGAGGCGCTTATCAACGTTGACGGACTTAATATGGAGAACAAGATCTTCAGCATGTGCGTAGGGATTTGCAAGTACAATGGAGGGGGTATGATACCGGCCCCGAATGCCATCCCTGATGACGGTTTGTTTGATCTGACTGTTATCCGGAAGCAAAGCAAAGCCAATATTATACTCAGCATGAAAAGGCTTTACAACGGTACCATCGATAAGCATCCAAAAGTTGACAGTTATACGGGCAAATCCATCCGGATTGAATCGAAGGACACGATCAGGCTTGAGACTGATGGAGAAACCCTTGGGCACACGCCAATTGAATTCCGGATTATTCCAAAAAGTATAAAAGTGCTTACAAACAATTTTTCAGTTCAAAACTCGCCCTGAAGGGATATCTCAAACAGCTTCGGCCAGTACTTTCCGGTTACGTACAAGACTCGTTTTTCCGGGTTCCAGGCAATTCCGTTAAAAACATCGATCCTCCGTTGCCGTTCTTCCTGGGGAAGAATTCCCTTCATATTCAGTTTACCGGTAACCCTTCCCGACAGAGGATCAATGATTACGATTTCCTCTTCTCCGTATATATTTGCAAAGATCTTTCCTTCGATATATTCAAGCTCATTCAGTCGGGTTACAGGATTCATATTATCATAAATCTCAATTTGCTTCAACTCAGTAAAATATTCTGGATCCATAAAATAAATCCTGTGTGACCCATCGCTCATGATGAGATTCACACCGTCATGTGTAAGTCCCCATCCCTCCTTATTCTCGTAATAAACCTTTTGTATCCGCTTGAAATTTTCCTTTTCGTAGACAAAGCCAACCTGTGACTTGTAGGTAAGCTGATATATTTTGTCATTCAGAATGGCAATTCCCTCACCAAAAACATCATCCGGCAGGTTAAGTACCCTTTCGGGTTCACCGGAACTGATAACCATTTTACGAAGAGAGGATCCAGCATACTGACCCGTTCCCTCGTACAGATAACCATCCTCATAAACAAGTCCCTGCGTATAAGCACCTACATCATGCGGCCATGTATTCAGAATCCTGTAATGAATGTATTGGGGAACAATATCAGACAGAATAATGACATCTGTATTATGGAATTCCTTTCTTCCGTCTGCATAATAGCTGACTATCCGTACAGGTTTTGTTCCCATACTCAGATCTTTGCTGCTGTACATATATTCATATGGATCCTGGTATGCCGTATGGATCCGGCTCCCATCCAGATAGAATTCCATAGAATCAATCGCCGGCAGGGTATCCGTTATCCGTTCAATACGAATCGGGATATTGTCTCCCAGCTTGAATTTCTGGTTGCTCGCCGGACTCTCCACTTTTGTACCGGTTATCCTGGCTGGTTTTGAACCTGCTTCCTTATGGGCAGAACTAGATTTTGGCTGAAGATTCTTTCCGCAGGACGAAAGAAAAATTATAATAATTAAGGATAATTTAAAGGTCGTATTAATTTCCGGAAACAGATTTCCTCTACGGTAGAATACCCTGAGGAGTCCTGAATGTTTATATTCAGTTTTTTTGAAATACATTTCAGCGACTTCTGAATAAACCTTTTTTCTTTTTTCTTGCAGCATTTTCTGCCTGAATTCTTTTTAACTCTTTTACCTTTTCAGCATCATCCGGATTAAGCATTTGCCAAACAGCACTCCAACCAGGAAATCCACCAATGTTCCGGTCGTCGATAAAAAGATCCGCATCTATTTTCCGTGATATGGATTCATCATAAACTTCCTCAGGAAAGCTTTTGTTTACCGCATAAAACTCGACATCCCTATCCCTGCAGAATTCAACTGCATCATCCAATTCCTTGCCACTTCGGTAGGTCCACAATATCAATTGGTGTTTTTGTTTTTGTAATTCACGCATGGTTTCGAATGCGAAAAGATTTTCCTTCCCAATTGCAGGATATTTGTGTTCCACAATTGTACCATCAAAATCAATAGCAATTTTCATATAATATCAATTAACCTATATGAACCGGAAAACCCAGTTCTCCTGTCTGAGTCGTCTGAGTTCATTTTATTGGTGTTGCATTTTTCAGATGTAAAAATACAAATAGAAGCGCAGCTTACAAGAGTGACAGATATCTTTCCCCGCTATCGTAGTTGAATCCAAGTATACGGCTGCCGGCAGGAAGCTCTGGTAATTTACCGGCAATGGCGGCCAGAGTGGCCCCAGATGATATGCCCGCAAGAAGTCCTTCTTCCTTCGCGGCCCTTCTCAGGTAATCAAATGCGGAATCTTTATCAACCTGAATGGTCCCATCAATCCATTTCCTGTGAAGGTTCTCGGGGATGAATCCTGCACCGATTCCCTGAATTGGATGCGGGCCCGGTTCTCCTCCGCTTATCACAGGGGAATCAGCCGGTTCCACAGCAAATGTTTTCATCTCGGGAAAAACGGACTTTAGCCTCTCCGAACAACCACTAATATGTCCCCCGGTCCCAACACCAGAAATCAGGCAGTCTATTCCTTCCGGAAAATCCCGGATGATCTCCTCTGCAGTAGTAATTTTATGTATTTCAGGGTTAGCCGGATTAACAAACTGGGCAGGAATCCAGGCTTCGGGAATTTCCTGGAAGAGCTCCTCGGCTCTTGAGATTGAACCTTTCATTCCTTTTTCCCGCGGGGTGAGTTCAAATTCAGCTCCATAGAGCTCCATTATTTTCCTCCTTTCTATAGACATGGACTCCGGCATAACAAGAATCAGCCTGTAGCCCTTAACCGCTGCGACCATGGCAAGTCCTATCCCCGTATTCCCCGAGGTGGGTTCTATAATGACGGACCCGGAATGCAGTACACCCTTCTTTTCAGCATCTTCCACCATACTGAGCGCGATTCTGTCCTTGATACTGGCACCGGGATTCTCCCGCTCCAGTTTTATCCAGACCTCATATTCGGCAGGAAAAAGTTTATTAATTCTAAGATGGGTAGTATTTCCTATTGTTTGTAGAATGTTCTCTGCTTTCATATTATTATGGATTTTATATCACCCAGTTTATCTGGTCTTTGATTTCTTTACTGTCACGCACTACCACGTGGTTTTTCTGATAGACAACTGAATAAGGCAGTACACTTTCTGTAAGCCATACATTCCCTCCGATCACAGAATCGTGGCCGATTGTTGTGTCACCACCCAGGATAGTACTCCTTGCATAGATAATAACATTATCTTCTATTGTTGGGTGCCTCTTCTGCCTTGCCATGCTTTTCTTAACAAAAAGGGCTCCCAGTGTGACACCCTGATATATTTTAACATTGTCACCAATAACAGAGGTTTCACCGATCACAGTGCCTGTTCCATGATCAATAAAAAAAGAAGCTCCTATCCTGGCGCCCGGATGAATATCCACTCCTGTCTTACTGTGGGCATATTCGGTCATTACCCTTGGCAGGACCGGAACATTCAATTTCCAGAGTTCATGTGCAATCCGGTAGACGGCAATACTGAAGAAACCAGGATAACAAAGAATAATTTCCTCTATAGACTCGGCCGCAGGATCAAACTGCATGAAAGCCTCTGCATCTTTCATCATTAGTTCATAAATGTCCGGCATTCCTGCAATGAACTCCTTACAGATCTCAGAAGGATTTTTATCCAGCTTCTTCCTCAATGGTTGCATTAGCGATTCCAGCTCCGATTCAAGTTCAGTAAGGCGCAATCGAAGATCCTCCATGTTCCAAACACTCTTCGTCCTGAAGGGGAATAGAAGGTCAATAATCTTTTCAACAAAAGCATGGGTATCCCTTCCAGATGGTACCTCATCTGCATAACCCTGGTTTGCCTGATACAGGTATTCCGGGAATTGTAATTTGCCTGACTTCATTTCCTCTATGGTTTAGGAGATAAAACTCCCTATAAAAGTAAGCAAATAGTGTAAGCTGTACGACTTATTTGCAATATGGAAATAATTTGGACTGAACAGCAGATGAGGATCAGTCGCTTGACCCTGGTCGGTTGAAGCTGTATTTCAGGGAGAAGATGTTTGAATACGGAGCGATGGACTGGTTCGCAATATCGGTTAAGGCATAGTCAACTGTAAAATTTCTAAAGTGAATACCGATTCCAAGGTTTGGCTGGGAATTAAAGGAATCTTTCTGATCATAGTCTGGTACCATCTTAATTTTGCCCATTCCCAATCGTAAAAATACCAGGCGCTTATAATCAAGTTCGAGTCCCATATGGGGATCAATACTGAAAACAGCAGTTTTTACAAGTACATTCTGCTTCCCGTCAAGGGTGAGATCTGCATCCAGCTCTGCAAGAAGGTTGAAATCCTCGTGCAGGCGAAAAGATCTTGCGGCCCCCATCAGGATCCTGGGCATCGTGAGTTCGAGCGAATTCTGCGGGATCTCATTACCCGTTATGGCAAAAACATCTTCAAGTTCTGAGGTATTAAAATTCCATGCATTGAAAGTGGAAGTGACGTCCCTGATATTTACTGCAAATGACCATCGATTCAAAACATATCTGCCGGCGATATCGAATCCGAATCCCCATGCCGTGGCAAAATCTCCGATTTTCCGGTGAATCAGTTTTACATTGCCCCCATAGGATAATCCGACAATCTTCGAGGTCCTTGCATATGAGAAGAGGAAACCATAATCGGCTGCTGAGAATGTACTTATCCTGTCATACCGAAGATTGCCATCTTTATCAATCAGCTCCAGTGTATTTGGGATGTCATCAATTCCGAACCGTATTAGGGTGAAAGCACCTGCACTCTGTTCATCAATACGGATGGCAAATCCTGCATAATCATACTTCGCAATCCCCGCGAAATACTCTGCATGCATAAGCCCGATATCAGCATCAGTCTCAAGTCCGGTTAATCCTGCGGGATTCCAGTATCCGGCAGTAACATCCGTTGTGGTGGCAAGTACTGAATGGGACATCCCGAATGCCCTTGCACCTACTCCGATGTTAAGAAATTCATTACTGTATTTGGGCAATTGCGCCAGGAGTACGGCCGGAAGGAAAAACGCAATTAAAAGTATGAGATATTTCCGGATCATTTAACCTTCTTAACTGTGAAATACCTACTTTTATTGTGATGTTCACCAAACACATCCCGAACTTCATAACACTGTGCAACTTGGCAATTGGGGTGCTGGCTGTTTTTATAGCACTTGAGAACCATTTATTGTTTGCCTCATGGATGATTCTTATTGCAGCCCTGCTGGATTTCCTTGATGGATTTCTTGCCAGGATCCTTAATGCTGCCAGTGAGATAGGGAAACAACTCGATTCTTTTGCAGACCTGATTAGCTTTGGTATGGCACCTGCTGCTATTGGTTTTAAGCTCATGGAATTCAGCATACGGGGAGATATTTTCCATGGAGGGATACAGGATACTTCACTGCCTGAACGTCTGCTGCTTTTCTCCCCAATCCTGCTTGTCCTCTTTGCTGCTATGCGTCTTGCAGAATTTAATGTAGCGGAGGACAGATCCGGTTTCAGGGGACTGGCAACACCTGCTGTGGCTATCTTCATAGCCGGCCTGAATATGTCGCTGATTCGGGTACTTAACACACCGGTTGCTGACTTTATTCTGCAACCTTTAGTCCTCCTGTCAATCATAGTTTTCATCAGCCTTTTAATGATAAGCAGGATTCCGATGTTTGCACTTAAATTCAGGGATTTCAGGTGGAGCGGGAACCAGATTCGATATGTTTTTCTTGCCATTTCTTGTATTTTATTGATAATATTGCAGGAAATTGCACTGCCGGTAATTATCATGGTTTACCTGCTGCTGTCAATAGCATTATCATTGATCAGAAACTCTAGAAAATGAAGTACATCGCAGAAATCAACATTATGCCTTTAAAGGCCCTGCTTGATCCTCAAGGGAAGGCCGTTACCAACAGGATGAAGAACCTTGGATTTAACGAAGTATCCAATGTCCGGATTGGAAAGCATATTACCCTTGAAATAGAGGCTGATTCAGAAGCTGAAGCGGGAAAAAGGGTTGATGAAGCATGCAATAAGATACTCACCAATCCTATCATCGAAGGGTATGACTACACCCTTCGTTCAGAGTAAGTTCTATTCAACCCAAGATTCCGTATTGAACCTGGTCCTGTCCGTGATCCGGGAATCAGATTATTCCTCTTTTGGCGGATAACTAAATAACTGACTGCCACGAAGGCAGGCCAGCTCAGGTACGATAATACTGAAGATAAATCAATACTGTCAATCATATCACAAATTATTGTGTGATTCGCTCAAGTACATAATCCCTTCGGATATTGATACTTAAAATTTAGATTGGTTATAAATAAACCCATCTAGATCTTAAAAAAAACATATCTTTATATCCGAAATATCAAACCGAAATGATAAAACACAAAGCTCCTGAATTAATCTTACTCCTGTTCCTTATTCCCCTCGTATCTTTTGGACAAACTGCTATCACCCCTTCCACACTCGAGATAGGAATTGAAGAACATCTTGACGAACTACTCCCCCTGGACATCATGCTTGTCGGTGAGACCGGAGAAAAGGTTTCACTCGAAGATTTGATTGACAAACCGACCATTATAAATCTTGTCTACTATCGATGCCCGGGAATTTGCAGTCCCCTTATGGAGGGACTTGCAGATGTTATGAACAAGGTCACCCTTGAGGCTGGCAAGGATTACCAGGTACTGACCATAAGCTTTGATCCCAGGGAATCTATTGACCTGGGAATAAGAAAGAAGAACAATTATCTGAACCTGATGAACAATCCGGAACCCTTCAGAGATAGCTGGAAATTCTTTGTATCTGACAGTGCGAATATAGGACGTCTTACGGATGCGGTTGGATTCAGGTACAAAAGGACGGGAAATGATTTCCTGCATGCAGCATCAATTTGCATAGTAAGTCCAGAGGGAAAGATTACCAGATACCTTAATGGAACCTACTTCCTGCCCTTCGAGATTACACTTGCACTAACTGAGGCTTCTGAAGGAGTATCTGCACCTACCATCAACCGGGTACTGGAGTTCTGTTTCTCGTACGATCCGGTGGGACAGAGATATGTTCTCAATATGACGCGCGTAGCCTTTCCGATCATAACACTGACAGCCATCATGATTGTATTGATCCTGGTTGTTCAAAAAAGAAAGAGTAAGAAAAAAATTGCACTAGAATGACAACAGATAATACTGCAAGAGCAGAGCCCAGTTTCTTTGAATATAAAAAGCATAAAGGGATACTGGCCTGGATCCTTTCTACAGATCATAAAAGGATAGGGCTGCTGTATCTGTATAGCATTATGACATTTTTTATTGTCGGGGCTATCCTGGGATTATTGATGAAGCTTGAGTTAATCGCACCAGGTAAAACAATAATGGAAGCAAAGACATACAATGGGGTATTCACATTGCATGGCATAATAATGATTTTTCTTATAGTTATCCCCGGACTGCCTGCTGTGTTTGGTAATTTTATGCTTCCTATATTGATTGGTGCAAAAGATGTTGCTTTCCCAAGGCTGAATCTGCTCTCATGGTATATTTATATTTTTGGTGCAATTGTCGTATTAATGTCACAGTTCATGAGCGGCGGTCCCCCGGATACAGGCTGGACATTTTATGCTCCTTATAGTTTTAAAACCACGACAAACATGCTGCCTGCGGTTTTGGGTGCATTTATACTTGGCTTTTCATCCATACTCACGGGACTTAATTTTATCGTTACAATTCACCGGATGAGGGCTCCGGGAATGACCTGGTTGAAAATGCCCTTATTCCCATGGGCCCTCTATGGAACAGCCTGGATACAGCTTCTTGCAACACCTATAATTGGAATTACCCTGCTAATGACCGTCGGAGAACGATTATTCAATATCGGGTTCTTTGATCCTGCATTGGGGGGTGATCCCATTCTGTACCAGCACCTTTTCTGGATATATTCCCACCCGGCTGTGTATGTCATGATCCTTCCGGCCATGGGAGTTATATCAGAGATCCTGCCAACATTTGCTCAAAAGACGATTTTTGGTTACAAAGCAATTATCTTTTCTACTATTGCCATAGCTTTTGTAGGTTATTTTGTCTGGGGACATCATATGTTTACCTCCGGTATGAGCGGGACGGCTCTCTATGTCTTTTCAATCCTGACTTTTCTGGTTGCTATCCCAAGCGGTATAAAAGTATTTAACTGGGTATCTACTATTTACAAAGGCTCAATAAATCTTAAAACACCATTCTACTGGGCAGTATCCTTTATTTTTGTTTTCATGATTGGTGGACTTACAGGGCTTGTACTTGGTGCCCTTGCAACCAATGTTCATGTCCACGATACACACTTTGTGGTGGCCCATTTCCATTTTATTGTATTCGGAGGAGTTGGATTTGCATTTATGGGAGCAATTCACTATTGGTTCCCGAAAATGTATGGAAGGATGTACGATGAAACATGGGCAAATATGGGATGGCTGATTTTTTTCATTGGTTTCAATACCCTGTATCTGCCGATGTTTTATCTAGGGATAGCAGGAATGCCAAGAAGGTATTTTGATTACCTGCCGCAGTTTCACGGTGGTAATATTATATCCTCCTTCGGTGCCATTATAATGATTACCGGACTCCTCATTATCATTACCAATCTTGTCCGATCTGCCAGAATGGGACCAATTTCAACTGAAAGAAATCCCTGGAATGGCAAAACTCTTGAATGGACTGTCGAATCACCACCTTCGCTGGAAAATTTCGAAGAAATTCCTGTTATTGAAAAGGGCCCTTATGAATATGAATAATATCTGATTAATTATCATACGTTGTAAATATGGATGAACACAGAGATGATATTGGGTCACGTTTTGGAATGTGGCTGTTCATTTTTACAGAGCTCTTATTATTTGCTGGTTTGTTTATAGTCTATTCGGTTTACCGTTATCTAAACTGGCAGGCATTCCATCTTGCTGCTGAAGAGCTTAACACATTTATCGGGGCCCTGAATACAGTACTGCTGCTGGCAAGTTCTGCAACCATAGCTATGTCCATCACAGCTTTGCAGAAAAAGAATAAAACACTTGCTCTTGCACTGCTTGGATTTACCATACTGGTAGGCCTGGTTTTCCTGGTAAATAAGTATTTCGAATGGAATCTAAAAATCGAACACGGACTGTATCCGGGATCGGAAAGATTGCTTGAATATGGCAAGGGTGAGGTTTTATTTTTTGGTTTGTATTTCTTTATGACAGGACTTCATGCTCTTCATATAATTGTTGGAGTAGCCTTTATAGGAGTTGTCTTTTTTCGCATTAAAAACGACAGGATAACACATGACAATTTTGTGCACCTTGAAAATGCGGGATTATACTGGCACCTTGTAGATATAATCTGGATATTCCTGTTCCCCTTGTTTTACCTGATTACATAATGATTCAAATATGAGCAATAACGAAGATAAACATCACGTCATACCATACCGGACTCTTTTACTGGTACTGTCAGCCTTGCTGACGTTCACATTTATTTCCATCGCTGTCACAAATTATGAACTTGGACCCTTTACAGTGCTTGCAGCATTATTGCTTGCATCCTTTAAAACAATCCTGGTACTGGCATATTTTATGCACCTTAAATTTGATGTTAAAATGTTCGGCATACTTATATCGGCAGTTTTCATACTCATTGGAGCTGTCATATTTATTACATTTCTAGATTACTTATACAGATAGCCATGTATTCTGCAGATCAATTAGATGCTTCCAGTTTTGTAGAAGGCGTTGACAGGGTGTTTTACATAATCCTTGGATTTTCATTTATTTTCCTGATCGTGATTACTGTTTTGATAATAGTTTTCATGATTAAGTATCGAAAATCAAAACACCCTAAAGCTGTTCAGATTGAAGGAAACACCCGGCTTGAAATAGCGTGGACCATTGCCGCAGTTATATTGGTGCTCGCACTGTTCTTTATAGGCTGGGCCGGCTACAAACCCATGCGGAATATCCCTGATGATGCCATGAAAATAACAGCTATGGCAAGAATGTGGCAATTTAATTTCATGTATGAAAATGGCAAGGTCACTGATAGCCTGGTTGTGCCGGTGGGACAAGCTGTCGAGCTAGACCTTATCGCCCTTGATGTGATACATAGTCTTTATATTCCAGCATTCAGGGTCAAGGAAGACATGGTTCCGGGCATTGAAAAGAATATGTGGTTCAGGGCGCAGCGCGAGGGAGGTTACGACATTTTTTGTGCTGAATATTGTGGATTGGAACACTCTTTTATGAATGCCAGAGTCAGAGTACTTTCAGATTCGGCATTTCAATCCTGGTATGTCGACACTACAAGGGTAGAGATATCCAAAGATATGTTGCCATGGCAAGCCGGTTATGAAATCCTCCGGAAAAATGGTTGTGTTGCATGTCACACATCGGACGGATCAAAACTCGTGGGTCCTTCATATCGTGGCATTTATGGTCATATGGCAGAAGTTGAAACAGGTGGGCAGTCCAGAGAAGTCATTGTTGATTCTCTATATATCAGAAATTCAATTTTTAATCCAAATGATGATATAGTTAATGGATATAACAAGGGATTAATGCTTTCTTACGAGGGACTGGTTTCGGATGAGGAGATTGGTCTTATCATTGAATACCTCAGACACATAAGCCAGTAGCTACCAGTTTCCGGGACTAAAAATGTAAAATTCCTCTCCTTATTCCAGCATTTTTTCTGAAAAGGTGAGTTAAATCACCGGATGTGCAGACCATAATTCGGATATTACTTTTATGTTTACTTTCATAAATGCCAAAGCTCCACTCGTCAATTTCCGATGTTGAAGATTTCATTTTACCATAATAATTCCTAATTTGGAAAAGTTTGAGGCATATATCGTTCAATGAGAGAATATTCAGCCATAGATATAATTAGTGGAATAGCCAGACGTAAGGACAGTGTCATCCAATATGTTTACCGCAGCTGTTATCCGGATGTCAGGAAACTTATCCTGACCAATGGAGGCAACAGGCATGATGCCGAAGATGTATTTCAGGAAGGACTGGTAAAAGTATACCAGAAAATCACAGAGCAGGGGCTGGAACTGAACTGCAAATTCGGTACCTATCTATATTCTGTCTGCAGGTTTCTTTGGCTCAATGAACTTGAAAAGAGAAAGATAAAAGGCAGGGAAACACATGCTGCAGAAAATATCATTGACGATCAAACAGCAAATAACAGGATCAGGGAAAACGCTGAAATGAATCTTTATGAAAAGCATTTCAAGGAACTCAGCAAAGAGTGCCGGACAGTACTTAACATGTACTTCCGGAAAACTTCCATGGAGGAGATTTGTGTGGTTATGGGTTACAAGAACGTTCAAATAGCCAAGGACAAAAAGTACCGTTGTAAAAAATCCCTGACCAACAAGATTTACAGTAATCCGGAATACAAAAAATTGCAGAATGAAATACACCTGGCTGGTTGAGAAATACCTGGAGGGAGAACTGAGCGGGGAGGCCCTGCGAAAGTTCGAGCTTGAGATCCTCAGGAAACCAGAGGTTGCCGAGGAAGTTGAGAGAATACGTTCACTGAACCGGTTTGTTATACAACAGCATCAAAGGATGCAGGGTTCCGGTGGATTAATTGAGGATTTTGAGGATCTGGACAATGTATTGAATAAAGAAGAGGTAGGGAGAGACCTTGATGGATTGAAAATCCGGAAAATCAGCTCCTTACAATTGAATGTTTCTGAATTTAGTAACAAAGTAACTGAATCGGGGATCAGAACTGCCCTGAGCAAAAATAAAAGCAATAAGATACTTGTTAAAAAGGTATCAGTATGGCTGGCTGCAACATCACTCCTAGTATTGATTGTCATTTCATCCATTTTACTGATCGCAAGAAAAAACATAAATTATTCCGATTTATATACCCAGTTCTACAGCCCTCCTCCTGCAAATGTAGAGAGATCCTTCACTGAAACATCAGACCATCCTTACCAGACTGCCCTTAAAGCATATAATAATGCTGACTACCAGGAAGCTTTCCAGGTTTTTAGCAGTATCCCCAAAGAAGACATCAGCAATGAATATTATTTATATTTTGGGCTTACAGCAATGGAACTCCGTAAATTTCCACTCGCAATTGAGTTATTCAACAATCTGAATGAGGATGCCTACCTCAGACATCGGGCCATGTGGTATAAGAGTCTCTGCTACCTGGGACTCGAAGATGAAAAGGCAACTAGGAGTGCACTCAATGGTATCATTATGACCGATGGGTATTATAAAAAAATGGCCAGCACACTGCTTCGCAAAATCTAATCTTTAATCTTTTTTCTGAAATAATTCTTCCAGGCATAAAATCCGGCAAGCAGCAATAATATTATACTTGGTATTGCAATAAGTTGTCTGTAAAAACCCGGGAGAAACAGGTGTCCGGGATTGCCAACCAGGATGTATCCCGCCCAGTACCTCGGGTGCTGGTATAGAGGATTTGAATTATCGAGAAAATCAAGTTTGGCTTTTCTAAGAGCGATTTCAGCTTTTCTGCCCTTGTTAAGTTGCCTGTAGAATGAGACCATGAGATCATAGCTCTGGAGGTCACTTACAGTCCACAATGTCATTACAATGTTGGGCACCCCGGCATAGAAAAATGCCCTGGCCAGGCTCATTATACCCTCTCCTCCGCGTAATTCTCCCAGGCCGGTATTGCATGCACTTAAAACTACCATCTTCGCCTTTAGACTCATATTGTACAACTCGTATACCTTCAGGAGACCATCTTCCTGCTCCTGAACATTCTCTGAAAATACAAGAGTGGATTTAAGAGGATCCTGGTCATCAAGAAATGCATGGGTTGCCAGATGGATGATATGACTCTCGCCTGCCACATCCTTAAAACGGCCTTCACTGGCAGCTGTTTCTATGAAAACCTCTCCCCTGAGTATCCTCCCAATTGCCACGACCTCATCAATACTGCCTGGCAAGGCTGCAAGCAGGGTGCGGTTGATTTTTATTTCTCTGCTCGCATCAGCCAGAATTGGATCTTCATGTCCTTCCAGATAGCCCGGCGCAAATCCGACAAATCGTTTCAGATTGCCAGGCTTCCCGGGTTTCTGATTGAGAAGCAGTCCGGCATTATATCCATACCGGATGGTATGACTTCGAATGAGAAACGGAACTTCACTGTACAAACCGGAGAATTCAGGTACAGGTTCGGTAATCAGTACATCGAATGGAAAATATGAGAGAATTCCTTCAGGAATGATAATCAGATTTTTAAATCGCTCCGGAGACGGTATTAGAACCTCATATAAACGAGATGCAGATTCAATAAATCCGGAATGATCATCCCGAATGGTATCCCTGATTGATTTTCCACCTATATATCGTTTGACTATATCAAGGTCACGTAAAAATGAATCATCCACTTTGAGTCGATTACCGATAATCTCCGAATGACTTATTTCGAAAATATAATACTCCTCCCCTGCAATAAAATACTCAATCAGCTTATCCCTTTTTCCAAGCATTGCCATCAATTTATCCGGGTGTGTGACCTCCTGCCTGTAGAGCAATCTATAATATTCCGGATACTCAACTTCTATAGATCTGTACAACCCTGCCATCTGATCCTTCAACCTGAATACCTCACTCCTGTATTGCTGCACTTTTACCTGGTCAGGCAATGTGTCATCCTGACTTTCCATGAGTAAGGCCTGATAGACGGACAATTGTCTTTTCAGACCATTTTCCAGGCCTCTTATTGAATCAGGAATTCCTGATAGGCTTAATGCTTCCTCCTTGTGCAGAGCTGATTGCAATGTGGCATATTTGGCTTTCTCAGCAACAATAAAGGCCTTTTGTAAAAATTCAGAATCA
>SDBV01004133.1_pt1 | contig 21047 bp, 24 predicted proteins | sample 2277081 | NCBI WGS metagenome assembly SDBV01 (sample SAMN10402039, study PRJNA504765) | marine sediment metagenome | isolation source: marine sediment core GS10_PC15, 223 cmbsf | place: Arctic Ocean: Southern Knipovich Ridge | collected 2010 | reverse complement strand
ACGAAGAAATGCTCCCGCACATTACCAACTTGGTTTTGAGGAGCTATCCTCACACTAACGATGAATAAAACGGAAAATGATATTTTTAAAAATAAAAATATTCACCAAAAATACTACATATATTATGGATCCTGCTACAAGAATACCATTGATAGAAGAAGAACCATCTCCCGATTTGGTGGACAAATTCCATCATTTTTCGGATGGATCCGCGTTTCGATCGTCTCGGCGCGTGAAATTCGTGAGACATGATGAAGAGGGTGTCACGTTGCATTTTTGGCCAGCAGCAGATACATGGCATAAGATGAGACTGTCTTCCACCTCCTCACAGCGTAGGCTTGATCTGGAAAAGTTGAGAAACTGTTGTCCGTATCTCTATTTTGTGTCCGATACGCAAGCGTTTGATAAAAATCTAAAGATAGAAGCACTCGAACGAGATCGTTTCAACAATCTCATTCTGCGTTTCTTGGGAGAACATACAATTTTGAGAGTACCTGAAAGCAAAAAAGACACAGACAAACTGTACGAGCTTTCTCGAGCCCTTGTACGATTATAAGTACACTCAAAGAAAAAACACTATTTACAAAATACTCTTTGTAAATGGCTTAAAAGGAAAGATACTGATGGTATATCCGTTCAATGGGTGATACGAAATAAGATTTTAGGGGATAGAGAAAAGAGTCTCTCTTTCTAACACATAATTGACTATGAGCGCGCATAACGTATCCACAGATACTATCAATCAACAATATCAACGGGGCACATTGTTGAGTCAAGTTTATTATTTAGAAAACAAACGGATTGAATCGATCCCACATTCCGAAAAAGAGGCCTGGGAACGAGCGAAAGATGGGTTCCAATTCCCTTTGTACTTTGAAATTGGGACGTTGCAGTATATCGACTTGGTCGAAATCTCTATATATCCTCCAATAGTCGATCTGCAAACGTACAAAGTTTTGCAATCTTTGAATAGGGAACAACTCCTCAAAAAAGTACCGACTATACTACAGTTTCATCCCGCGATCACGAAAGCGGATCTATTTTTCTATTTTACGCGAGGACGGTTGCCTTACGACATCAACATTGCTGAGAAAATCCAGCGATGGAATCAATTTGACCACTTATCGCCTCTCAATCAAGACCTGCTTTTACTGTTGTACAACACCCAAATACATTTTGCGGAACTCCCTCAACCGCAGAGGTACACCCACATCGACAAGGTCATCTTTTTTTATGACGCGTTTGTTGGGTTACAAACCACTGCAGGTATTTTATCGGAAATGGCAGGCATCGAAGTGTTGCTCCACTCTACGGATATGAACACTATCATATACAATAAATTATACACCTACATTCAAGCTGCTGCCGTGCAAACTCCCTTTTCAGAGGATGGATATGAGGCATTCACCTTGGACAAAGTGATCTCGGTCGGCAAAGAGGTATGGGACGCATTTGTAACGCGAAATTATCCCGAACAATCGATACCATACAACATCCGTTCCGACTTTGTGATGCACCAATTTTATTGTTTGGATCGAGTGTAAATATATCTGTAATATAGTAATATAGAAATATATTACAGATATGTTTTTTCTTTTCTTCTCTCCTCAGCTCGTTTTTTCTTCGTTTCCTTTTCGTACTCTTGTTCTTTCTCGAGAAAGAACGTTTTCACTTGGTTGTAGTTTTCAAAGAGTTGTTTTTGGACAGACAACATCTCCTTTTTGTCCAACAACGGTACAATGTCTTCATAACAATAATACGATCTGGAAGCTGTATATTTTGTGCTTTCTCGCTTTTTCCACTCTTCCAGGTCGCAGATATACTTCGTTGTGACTTTGGCTGGACATTTGGGAGGTGGTTCGACAATGCATGCAAACCATTTTTCGAGATCTGTGATCTTTTTGGTCAATCCAGCTTTGTCCAGCTTTCCATGTTTCCACTTATTCAACCAATAACATTGGTTGTTTTCATATCTTTCCAAGATCCTCGTGTATTGGGATCTCGCATTACGACCTACCAACCAACCATGTATCTCTTCGTTAATATGGGACAAACATGGACGCGAGGGAGGAAAGGTAACGATTGCCTCCCGTTCAACATACTCCTTTTTGTGTTCTCGCAAACAACTGGTTTCAACCGTGTGAATAATTTGTTCCCATTCCCGACTTTCCTTCTCTCTTTTTGTAGAAACGTGGAGTTTCATCGTTTTGAGGAACAAAGTTCTTTGATAACAAGGGATATTTAGACTTACGGTCACGCGTTATAGAAATCACTTTTCAACACTGCAACTGCAAATCGTCTTTATGATACCTAAATGGGAATATTTTCACAAAATCCTAACTTTCCAACCCTCCATCTCATCCCAAACATACTGAAAGGAAGCTTCATCGTGTTGATCGGATTTGGATAAATTGTCAGGTCCCCACAACGGTTGAAGATTCGTATAATGAAAACATCGATCCCTTTCTTCTTCCTTATTCAAGTCAAAAACAGCACAGGGTTTACGGTGATCAACCTGCCATTTTCCCTGATTTTCCCAAGTCATACCTTTGAGAAATTGTTTCTCCAGATGTTCTCGGAGCGTTTCCACGTCGCACCCTACATATTCCATGGTTCTTTTGGTTTTTGGATTCGAATAACGTTTAAGAGCCATATACACTCTCCCACGCATAAGACCGGTTAAATAGCTATTTGGATCACATTTCTTACATTTTCTTCTTTCTCTGTTGTGTTCGCAAATACTTGTTCCGCCACACTCCTTACAGTAACTCCTTTGTTTGTTGTGTGGGCAAATACTTCCTCCTCCACATTCCTTACATCCACTCCTTATTCTATTGTGTTCACAAATACTTGCTCCTCCACACTCTTTACATTTGTTTCTTTGTCTCTTGTGTGGGCAAATTTGGGATCCTCCACACTTTTTACACATGCTCCTTTGTTTGTTGTGTGGGCAAATTTGAGATCCTCCACATTTCTTACATCGACTCCTTATTCTGTTGTGTTCGCAAATTTGAGATCCTCCACACTTTTTACATTGACTCTTTATTCTGTCGTGTGGACAAATTTGAGATCCTCCACATTTCTTACATTGACTCCTTATTCTGTTGTGTTCGCAAATACTTGCTCCTCCACATTTCTTACATTGACTCCTTATTCTGTTGTGTTCGCAAATTTGAGATCCTCCACATTCCTTACATGTGCTCCTTATTCTGTCATGTTCACAGTGCCACACCTTCCCCGTCCAGATCCTTACTTCTTCTTTAAAAAGGTATTTTTGTCCTGCAATCCTATTTGCTTTTTTTGGAGCTTCAAGGTCACTCGACCGAGCTTCAAGTCGCTTGCCAAGGAAGTCCTGCTTTCTTTGGAGCTTCGAATATTGATTGTTGTAATTGAATATTTTTAGAATTTCTATCTGATGGTAGAGCGATGCTATCGGAAAAGGGGGAATCTCGTCGAATTTCGGTCAGAGCGACCTTGGACCGACTTGATACCTTCGGGTTAGAGCCGTAATAGTTAGTCATCGTTTTTTGCATTTTTTTTATATACGTCACTGTATATAAACTATCATTTTATTTTAGAAATCATTCTTACTATTTACACGTGCGAATGATTCGTTCTTTTGTGCGTTTTCAAAGGGCGTCCACGTCCTCCGTTTGAGGGGTGTGTGCGTCCACGTCCACCGTTTGAAGGGCGTCCACGTCCACCCTTTGAAAAATCTCTCTTTTTATTGGATTTAAAAGCGTGGGTAAAAATGAGCGTTTTCTCGAGAGGGCGCTTCGTGGGAGATGTGTTTGCCTTGAAATCAACTTTTGTCGTCATGATCAAGGCAAATTGTGCATCTTTGGTCAAGGCGTCAAACTCTACAAAACACAGTTTGTTGTTGCGGTTGATTGTAACCAACGGGTAGTGTATTTCTACAGAGCCTTGTTTTCCACGTTTTCGGATACGCTTTGTTGCATTGGTCACGAATGGGCGAAACACACTATATACATCGCGGGGATTCAACCACTCTGGGATGTCACGCGCACACAAAATGTGCGGCGAACGGTTTTCAGGTACTGGTTTCACCTGACCCGAGTAGAGTTGAAACGTGCACATGTTCGGGTCAAATTGATCGGGGTCCAAGTGTTGTTTCTCCGATTCACGGATATTGGTCACCATTTTCTTAAAAAGGAGTTTATGGTGTTGCGTGTAAGGGAGTGGAGGCAAGGGCAACATTGAAGGTAGTGTCACAATGTGGATGTGCTGCTCAACAGAGTCGGCCCAATTAAACCACTCGATGGGTTCACAAGGGTCTAAATCATCCATACTCGTGTCAATCACTTTCTCGCGCTTGCTTCCGTCTGGATTTTTTCCCAAAAGCATGTGATATACTTCTGGATTGGAGACATGCAGATACCCAAATCCGTAAGGAACACCTTCCCGGTCGTAAATAAGGTTGGTGATCGCTCTACACGGGTATTTAGTTCTTGTTTTCTTCTCTAGGTTTTGTACCGCACCTAAAACGACATTTTTCAAATCTTCGTTTCGGGCAGCCCCAGAAAGAACATACAAGGTGTGTGTATCCGCATATCGTGAAACACTGGACATCCCAATCTATTTAAAAAAGGTGTTTAAAACTTTTAAGATAGTATATCCGTATATAATTTCATTTTTTTTACAAATTAGACGATAAACACATCAAGAATATATCACTGTAGTAGAAAATGTTTCCCATTTCGAAAGATGCCAATATTTTAGGTCCTATAAATATAGGGGATGAGGTATTGATTGCCACTGTAGCTATGGGAAGTGCTGGAATGCATTTGAATATTTTTGATGAAAATGCAATTTGCGCTATAGAGAACATAAGTACCAATGTCTTGTATGCCCCCGTTTTCGGGACAAGCCCCTCACCTAATACTATATTTATTGTTGAATCTGCAGGAGCGTCTCCTCAGGGTGAACTACAGCTCAGATTCAAACTCAAAAGGGATCCACGTCTAGGATTGTCAATCATTCAACTCCCTGATAATAGCATAGTGGGGCCACAGCTAAGGGGTACGAAACTGTTATCCGTAGCCGATCCACCCAAAATCTTCACGGTGCTCTTGGCTTCGGATTTTGAACCGTGGCCTGGTGTGCCCCTACTTTCTATGGCCAGCTATCAACTTTTGGAAGGTGGAGATCAGGTTATTATGGTCAACGACAATGGACCTGGATCGGTGTGCACTCAAGGAACAACAGTGCCCCGTTGTGAGAATGCTTGTAGCGACAGGGTAGTATTTATCCCGGCAAAAGCCTATTTCAATTGTGGAATCATCGATCCGACGGAAATCACGGATGTTAACACCCTATTGTGCGTGGCAAGTTGTGCACTTGCTAAAAATGGGTTTCAAAACTGCACAGGCAAATCGGAGGTGCAAAATATATGTTCAACCCAACTGACCAGAGGCTTTACAGATAAGGAAGATTGTTGTGCAGGCGATCCTTATGTCTATTGCGCTAATGGAAAGACGTGCTCAGACGATTGCAAAACAACCTGTGCAACTCCAGGTCAGGTATGCTTACTAGATAAAAGCACGGAACAATTTTCTTGTGCGGAAAGAAACATTTCACCTTGTAGCCCTATAATACCTATAAAACCTTCTGGTCCCACCGGACCCACTGGTCCCACCGGACCCACTGGACCCACTGGACCCACTGGACCTTCTGGTCCCTCCGGACCTTCTGGCGGACAGGTTTCAAAGAAAGACATCATAATTCTTTCCGTTGTGGTTGTCGTTGGTGTCGTTTTCTTTATTTTTGTGGTGTTTTTAATTTTCAGGCATCATTCATGACGTTTACAAATTATTCATTCTTATCAATTTTTACCTTTCTCATCAGATGGCTACGCACGACGTCCACAGTCGCTTGTTCTATCTGCGATATAAAAGACTCGCCGGACGGGCACAGCTGTCTCTTCAGCCACATACAGTACGGCACGGTGGCCCTCTTTTCAACCAACGCTTTTACTAATGCGTCATCATAAGTCACATCGTCACTTGGTAGATCTTCCTGCAACTGAACAATGATGTCCGTCATGAGTTCTTCCAGATTCTCGTCTAACAATTTGTCATATTCAACAGAATGATCGCGGTATTTTGATACGATTTCTTGTACCTCGTCTTTCCAATGTGGATTGTTTGTAAGAATGTCGATCTCTTCTTGAATGTTCATAACGCTCTTGTTTTCCAAAAACAATCGACTATATACTTTCATTGTTATCTCCCAGATATCGACGAAGATGAACGGGTTTCCCATTAATAACAAGGTGTGCCTCTCCAAGCGTTAAAAGCATCTTAAAGAGCAACAGTTCGCGCGCATTGCAGTTGAGATTGATACATCCGGTGGTTATATTGAGATGCTGGCAGCTGCTCCCAAAATAGATGTGTTCATCTATTCCTGCAAATCTGGTGACCTTGTACCCCTTTATCTTTACCCCTTTTTGCATTGCTCGTTGAAAGCAAGTCACCGTGTACTTTTCTTTTGAAAGGTCGTCCACAAATCGGAGGCTAAAAAACGGACGGTCACCGTTGGACAATCCTCGAAAAACATGTTCTCCGGATGTAAACGAGTCCCAATCGATGTAATCGACGTAATCCCGGTAGTAAACCCCCGAATAATCGACATAGCGAACGTTTTTCAGCCAAAAATCTCCGTAATACGTAACGAAATGTCTCATGGATAGAATTTTTGGGAGAGTGCATTCCTCGCATTTCTTATCGTACCGTAGAATTTCGTCTTTGAGATGTGGGACGCGGTTCAATTTATCCATCGGAGGTAGTCGCATCCATTGCGTATATCGCAGATCCACGTCTTTTTCTTCACAACACGTCTTGAATCGATCCAATACGTCTTCCTTTCTTGCACAATGGTACAAAAATCGCGCGTGATCCGTGTGAAAGAACTGGTCCCGAACAAAAGAAAAATAGTGCTTGTAGCTGAGACCAAAAGGTTTGTCCACAAAAAAATGGGTATGATCGAGTATTTTTTTGTAGATCAATTTGTAATCCAACACCTCGTTCCACAGCCTCGATGTACATTTTAGCGTCACAATAGTGCGTATACTACATTCGAGACTGATAGCGGACATCACTTCCACACTTAAACGGATTGGTTCGCATTCGCGAACAGATGGTTCTTTGCAAAAACACAATGAACCCATCGATAAAACGATTTTAGATTGATCTTTTTTCACGTATAAATATTCAATGCCTAAACTACAAATGCGTCGTCAACAAATGCATTGTAGAAGAGCAAGTTATCGCAGCAATCGATTCTTTGATCGATTTGCAGGAGAACAACCCTCCGAAATCATACACATTACGCCTACGAGACCTGTCTCGCCGGTAATCGAAGAATCGGCGGTTCAAAGTATTCTAAGTACCACACCTGAATCCCATCCATCTATGGCTCTGCCCCGAAGGCATTTCCCGATGCCGATGGCAGAGTGGATGGAACAATTAAAGCTGGATATTAGGACCATTGTGCGTGAGGAACTGCGCGCCGTTCATCATGAGGACTCTCATGAGGACTCTCAAACTTCCGTTACTACGTCCCCTCCCCGCGTTCTTCCACGCACAGAGGGAGATTTCGTTCCTTTCTTCAATCGGAAAGAAAATGTTACCGATCGATGCAAAACGGTGTTGTGTGAAAATGGGTATCTACATCTTCGTGTGGAACTGATGAATCCACATCTGGAAGAGGATCTATTTTTGTATGTGTTTGGAACGGAAGTGGTGATCCTACCCGATTTCAAAGAGCATTCACTCACATTGAACGTTGAGAATGAAAGGACAATCACTGGCATTTTGAAGCAAAACGAGGAAGGACTGTACGTTATACAATTCGAAGAATGGTCGTCGTTCGATGAACGTGTATTTAGCCTTTATTTCACCTTCGAGGGGGGTTTGTTGTAATCGAAATATATATATATATATCTTCTGATATATATTTCTTATTTTTTGCAGAGTTTCCCTTGAAACTCCGTAATGTTGTGATACCCTTTTCCTCTCATAAGCTCTTGCAGTTCTACACAGATACGTTCAAAACACGTCACTCCTTCGTGTAAAAACTGCGTACCAATCTCTACGGCATCGGCGCCACACAACAAATACTGAAACACGTCTTCTCCGGTACACACGCCCCCACATCCAATGATTTTGATACGTGGATCGAGATACTTACGAAAGGTAGCGACGTTGGCCAATCCAATGGGTTTGGTAACGCCCCCACCAAGTCCTCCGTGACCGTTCTTGGGTTTAATTACGGGCGCTTCAGTTTTTGTATCGATCACCAAGCAGTTGGGCACGCCGTTGATCGTGGTGATGTAGTCCAATTCCTCAAAGTCGTTGATAATGTCCGCGACGCTTTGAAAGGAGCAATCGTCAAAATAGGGCGGTAATTTCACACCGCACCCAATATCCACGCCCTTTTCCCGCATGATCGTGATATTGAGCATTAATATGGAAAGATATTCGTACAACAGAGCGGTATCATAACCTGTCACCGTGCTACCAACCAAATTGGGACACGATACATTCAATTCCACAAAATCGGGTGGATGCGAAGCCTCCCGTATTTCCCGAAGCAACTTCATATTTTCCTCTTTGCTCAACCCACCAATGCTCAAAAAGACAGGTTTAAAAATGTCCGAGGACCCCTCAAGCCACTTCAAGTACGTGTCAACCCCGAGATTAGCCAGACCCACACTGTTGATTGACACAGATCCATCGTCAGCACACGATACTCTTGGAAAAGCATTCCCTTCCCGCGCTTCCAACGTGCACGTTTTGGTTACAACCGCACCGTTGTATTCACAATTCCATAGCTCATCCAATTCTGCGATCGACGTGCATCGTGGACCGGATGCATTCCACACACAAGTCTCAAAACGTTGGGACCCAATTTTGGTGGATATATCTACCATTTTTGTCAAAAATACAGAGGTTAAAAACTCATTTCTTTTTTAGTAAAAGAAATGTGGAAAGACCTGAAAGAGATTTTTATAGCACCCGTAAAAGTCTTTTCTCGACTACTGTTACAATTGATGGGATGGCGCTTGATGAGTGCAGCTCAAATCCACAGGTTTCAAAGCAAAACCAAAACCGTGTACGTCTATCCGCATACCTCGTATTGGGACTTTGTGATCGTCATGTTGTATACGTTTGCCCATCCAGAAGCCTTTGAACACAGCTGGGCGTTGATGAAACCGCAACCGTTCCACTATTTTGGGCGTTTTCTGCGGTGGTATGGATTTCTCCCTGCCACAAAAAGAGGATCGAAAGGAGAGGGCTTTGTGGAGAAAACAGCTCGATTTCTGAAACCCAAAGATCAGTTCAACCTTTTTATCTCACCAGAAGGAACACGAACAGCGAGTCCGTGGAAATCAGGGTATTATTACCTTGCAAGAGCTTTGGATGCAAATATTGGCGTTTTTGGATTCGATTACGAAAAAATGAGTCCGGTGCTCAAAGACGACGTGAACGTTTCCGAGTTTGATGTGTTGAACGTGCCATATGGAGACGATCCACGCATCAAACTCGAGGCTGTGTTGCAAGAGACTATGTGGGACATCGTCCCTCTTTATCCGTCGTCGTCGTTCACTCCCGTAAGAGCATACAGAATTACGAAATGGATGAATACACAAAAACTTACGATGCTAGTTCCATACATTTTATTACATGGGATCTTTCTGTTTTATGTTTTAGGCTAATCCTCGTCTTCTTCTCTCAAGATCTCTAAAGCCCGCGTGATAATCTCGCGACATGTGAGGCTGCCATGCGTCTCCATAGAAAGGGTATATCTCTTTTGAACTTCGTCGTGTTTGAAAATAACAGTCGTGGTAGGTTGCCATTTGGCGTGCATCTTCCCGGTTCCTTTTTGAATCAATCCACGCAATTCAAAGTGCTGACCAGGACGCAATTTGAAGATCGGAGTCCCCGAAGTAAGGGTTTTACATCGTTTGTCTGAAATGACGATATCAGATTCGGTGACGTTTTTTGTTCTGGGACCCTTTGTCGATTCAGGATAGTCCACATCGATGGAAAATGGAATTCCGCTCCGAATTTCTTCTTCTGCTCTTCCTTCGTTTGTAATGAGAGGAACGTCCTCTACATCATCACAACGAATAGGGATCAATCCCAAGCGCTGAGCGATGGATTCATCAGGAAGATCGGTCTCATTTTCCACAATTTCAACAATTTCAATGGCCATCACCTCCAAGGCGCTCATAATAATTCTACGTAGTTTCGACGCATCTCCCCTTTCAAAATCCACCTCTTCCAATATAAACTCACACTCTTCTCCTCCTCCAGAAACCAGAAATTTGACTTCAGGGCGACCTTCCACCTCGAATAGTCCTCCTGTTTCATCTGTTTTACGCTTTCTGACCCGTTTCCCAGCTTGAATCACAGGAATTTCAACAAATCGGACCTGTTTTTTCATTGGGTTTTTAAAGACTCGAAGAATTTATCTTGCTTGAAGATAAATTTGGCTTTGGTCGAAGATAAATTTACAATACGTCCGATTTTTTGGAATTTTCCAGTTTTTCAGTCCCGTCCACAAAAGACTCACGACAATCCAATGCCTTGTTGAGCTCGCATTCGGAAAGACGTCCTGCAAAATGTGCCAAACATTCATTACACAACGCATACGTTACCCCGTCAACAATTATTTTTGTTCGGTGAAACGAAGTGTCTGTGTGTTTGTCTATTATTTGGATGCGTTTGCATTCTGAACATCGACTGTAGGTTTCATCACTTCCCAACACATGGATTTTTCCACCAATCGAGACAACAACCGTTCCTCTTTCACAAATCTTACACTCGCAAGTAGTGACATCTTCTACGATCATCTCAGCAAGCGGTCGATTCACTTGGGTTTGTATTTTCCCCAGCAATTCTTCCATTTTGCGATGTTCGTCATTTGAAAATAATCAATTTAGAGATATGCGACAATTGCTGGACTTGTATAGATTTCTGTAAAGGGATACGAGGGTTTGGATTTGATGACAAACCGCAACCGTTTTATCTCCCATCCGTATGAAAATTTGGTAGAGGCAACGCCAACACCCAATACGTCTTGAAATCCCCAATTTGTGGGAAATTCGAAGCTATCAACAGGACCATACTCGAACCGAATTTTGTATTTTTGAGGGTCGAAAATTTGCACCGTCGCAAAAACAGCCGTTTTTGATACACCGTCCCATTGAAACAGTGTGTCAATTCTCAAATCTCGCGGGATCGTCGTAAAATTGGACGTGCACTGTACGTGCTCTGTATAGGCATATGTCGTATTGTTAATCGTAAATACGCGATTGGCTTTCACTTTAACAATATACGTCGTCCACTCCTCTAAGTCCGTTAAATACAAAGTGAGCGGTTGTGAGGCAAGCGGGGTAGACCTTACCGTGTTGTTCTCCGTTTTAACAGAGAGTTCCCATTGCAAATTTGAATGATCCGTGACATTGTCCCATACAAAATGGACTGTTGCACTGGATCCCGTGACATTCGTAGGGTAGATACAGTCTTTAAATGTTGTCCCGAGTGATTCAGATGCACAAACGCCCACCACAAAGCATAACGCAAGTAATAGCAAAAGCTTCATTTTGTATCATAGATTATGATATAAAATAGAAAATCAAGTTCGTCCAAAAAACTTCAAATAGTGCGCATTTCCATTGAATCACCCGTATCCTCCTCGGATTCACAATTCTCGGATTCACAATTTAAGCAAGGATATCCGTACGCAACACAATTCAGGCACTTGTCATCCAATGGTCCCTCCTCAGGATCACAATTCAAGCAAGGATATCCGTACGCAACACAATTCAGGCACTTGTCATCCGATGGGTCCTCGTTTTTAGATGTATCTTCCATAACAATTAGATGAATAGTAAGTTATTCTATGCGCAACGTTCTAAAAAGTTCAATTTTTTGCATTATCGGATATCTATTGAGATATATGTACATATTGAGATACATATATAACGTTTTTTTTTGAGATAGTGATTAACGTGAAGGAAGCTCTTTTACACGTTCGTAGAGGGTTAAGAGGTCCTCTTTGGTGTGTATAAGCGCTACATCCTCAAACGATTGGAAGCAGTGGACAATATCATCTACAAAATCGAGGGCAAATTCGGAATCGTACTTGTCCAACGGCATCATCCACATCTCGCAGGGAATGAACCCATCTTCTACATCCAAGTATTGAAAGATCCATTTTTCCCAACAACCATCCCTTTGAGGATCGTAGTCGGGCCATCCGTATTCCGGATTTGGTTGGGGGTCTATCAGTATGTTCTCCTTCCTAAGTTGGAAGGCTTCCAAATACCCCATGCGCCTGTCTGGACACACATTGACACACATTGCAAAGTATTGTTTTGGAAGAGACGAAAGATCTTCGATATTGACGTTCTGGCGCCATTCGAACCATCTATCTGTCCTAAAATCTTTTCCAAATGGATTGTAGGCACAGCCAATCACAAAATGGGGGTACTTTGCGTATCCATACTCCAACGAATACGTGTTCAAAGGTGTCCCTTTCGTCGTCTCTTCCATCCACGCGTACTCTTTGGGCAATATCATCTCGTCAAAGTACATATTCGGTTCAAATACCTCCTTCTTGACCTTGTGTGCGTCACATAGATTATGCATCGCTTTGTTTACCAAGCGCATCATTCCCCAATCCCACCAATCCAAAAACCCTACAATTTCTCCTTGAAGATTTGTATCTAACTGTGGGAACAACGTAAACTGCTTTAACGTCATCGTTGTTTATTCGGAAATTCGTTAAAAAATTTCATTTTTTTGCATTATCAGTAGATATATATCTACAGATATATATAGTTTTTTATTAAGGCGTTACAGCGCAAAATTCTCGCTGTTTTCCGTGAAGGCAAAACGCGCAACGCGTCTTTTGGACAATTTCTTGAAACAACGCGATCCTCCATTCTCAAGGATGAAACAGACTTCCTCCGTGGAAATAGAAGTGGAATACCTCATTTTAGCACCGAATTCGTCCTGAATGAGGAGAACGCAGATCCATCCACCACATTTTCTCTCTTGTCCCGATTCATCGGGCCAAAGAACGCAACCCTTGCGGGTATACGTGTATTTCACAGATCGAGCACGTTTCTTCGTCATCCACGTGTTCAAAATTGCTATGGGGCCTTGACCCTGAATCCTACAGGTTTCCCGTTGGACAGCTTTTTGTAGCATCATCAATGTTTCCAGGGATGCATCCTCCAACCTGCACAAAAACGCACGTGCTATCAGATCTTGAGCTAATCCAGATGCAGACATAGTGAATAACAAGTGAATAGTAAAATGAATAGGTTATTTTTCACAAAATGTTTTAAAAAAGTTCATTTTTTTAACATTTGAATCCAAGATTCTTAGAATTCTATCTTTCCTATATCCGCGCGCGATAGTTGCACCACATTGATTTCAAAGAAAGCTTGAGCGGTTCCGCTAAATCCAATTATTTGGGTTTGAAAGGCTAATGTGTCTCCAACAACGAGAGGAAGAGTGCCAGAAACGCTGGTACTTCCATTTACAAACGATGAAAAATCGTCGGTGTTGGTGGGGTTGAGATTGCTATTGGCACATCTTTTCGTCGCGTCGCGCAATGAGCGAAGGATAGTTACGGTTACCGTCCCACTGATGGAAGGATCTGGTTGCAACTTTCCCATAAACTGTACTTGATACAATCCGCTTTCTTGAATGGTGAAAATCCCGGTTGATGTATTAAACCAAGTTGTAAGAGGTCCATTAAGACATGTATTTCCACTAGGTTGAGTGGCAGCTGACCACAATATAGTTTCCGTAACTGGACTGATAGAGAAAAGGGAACCAAGTTCATCATCTGCGTTTTTATCCGATATAGTGGCATAAGGTAGTCGTTTTACACGAGGAGGTTGGCAACAGCAACCGCATTTTTTCTTGGTATGCCCCATTTCATTTACTTCGTTTTTTATATCAGTAGATTCTCAAATATAGTCTGAGATATTCTTATAAAACAAAAGGCCCATTCTAAAAACATGTCCTCGGTTTCATCCAATGAAGATACCATCTCCGATTCAGAAAAAACGACAACGGAGACCAAGGAAGTCACGACAGAGGCTAAAGAAGCTATCAAAGAGTCGATCGTTGGTGAACTTGCGAGCCGATTGAAGGTATTGGATGCATTGACCCAACTTTCTACGGACAAACACGTTGCAGACGTGGATAAAATTAGTCAAAAGATCACAGAAAACCCTATTATTGATGCGGTTGTAGAACTCTTCTCAGGGTTTGCCGCCTCAACGGGTAACGTCGAAAAGCTAAACGAATACCCTGCAAAAGAGCGAAAAGAAAAAGCCGAGCGTGAGGAGGCTTGCGAAAGTGTTTGCACCCTAATCAAGTCTATGGCGAAACCTATGGATGAACTCCAAAAGGGTGAGAAATCTTTTGGAGATGTCATGCAACAAATATATGACAACGTAACAGATATTCTTGAGGAAATTAAAGTCTCGAAGGAAGAATCAAAAGACTAGATATAATTTAAACCAGTTTAAATTATAGGAAAATCTCAAATATAGTCACCTGATGTTGAACATGCAGTCTATAAATAAGCATTTCTTCTGTGGAAAATCCACAGAAGAAAATGATAAAAGAATCTCATCATCTTCATGCTCTAAATGGAACAATGGAAAAATATTGAAGAGCTCTCCAAATACCAAATTTCAGACGAAGGTCAAGTTAGAAATAAACGCACAGGGAAAATACTGAAACAAAGTAAAAATGGTTATTTGACTGTCTCCTTGCGTGGTCCTTATATGAAGAATTATGCCAGAAGAACACACGTGTTGGTTGCACAAACATTCATTGTAAACCCCGATCCTAAAAATCAAACAATAGTTAATCACATCGATGGAGATAAATTTAACAATAATGTCAATAATTTGGAATGGGTAACACCAAGTGAAAATTATAAACACGCTTTAGAAACTGGACTAATAAAGAGATATACTCGATCTGTGTGCAAACTAAATAAGGAAGGAAAAATAATAAAAAAGTATCATAGTATCGTTTCTGCCTCTCGAGCTAATACTATATTAGCTTGTTCTATCAGCGATGTTTGCAGCGGAAGAAAGGATAATAAAAGAAACAGGTTGACAGCTGGAGGATTTTATTGGTGCTATGCAGATAAGTATTCTGACTTCAAAGTGATAAAAAGTGGAGAAACAAAATATAAGCCAGTTTACCAGTTAAACATAAACACAGAAGAAATAATTAAATGGGTAAGCCTTAAAGAAGCATCTGCATGTACGGGCGTAGCTTACACAGGTATTATTTATGCATGTAAACAAGAGAATAGGACTTCAGGAGGATATAAATGGAGATATGCACCCATCAAAAAGGAAAAAAGTGTTGAATCCGAATATGAAACTTGGAAAGAAGTGGTCAACTTTCCAAATTATAAAATTTCTCGTGATGGGAGAATATATAATGTTCAACGCAAACGACTAAGAAGGACAGCAAAGAATAAAGGTTATGAAATGATACAATTACAATATAATGGGAAAAAAATCAACAGAGGTGTCCATATTTTTATGGCAGAAACGTATATTCCAAATCCAGAAAATAAAGATTGCGTCAATCATATAAATGGAGACAAATCAGACAATCGGGTTGAAAACTTAGAATGGGCAACCATAAGCGAAAATAGTTTGCACGCAAAATACATATTGGGAAAAGGTATAAAATCTGTGGAGCAATTGGACAATGCAGCTAACATCGTAGGTAGTTTTAATAGCATTAAAGAAGCGCACCAAAAAACGGGAATTTCCTATGGGGGAATATCAAATGCTTGTCGTGGTGTAAGCAAAAGCTCAGGAGGATATACATGGAGATTTATCGAAAAAATTAAAGAATGATCTGGTCGGTTTAAATAATGTATTTTTGGTAAATATATTAGAATCAATATATTTATACGTCTAAGGACTGTTAAATCTCAGATATAGGTTCCGATGTTGGAGGGCATCGCATCGATAACCGTGTCATAATACTTTTCGATCTCTTGTAGGTCTCTCATGTCTCTTCGGGTCACAAAGGAAATGGCAACGGCTTTTCGTCCAAAACGTGCTCCTCTTCCGATTTTGTGTAGGTAACTTTCCTTGCTTTTCGGTAAATCGTAGTTGATGACTACGGAAACCTGTTGCACATCAATCCCTCGCGCCAATAGATCTGTTGCGATGAGGATTCGTGCCCCTCCTTCTCGGAATTTGCGCATTACATCTCTTCGCTCGGAGTGATCCATAGCTCCATGGGTCGAAGAAACGGTAAAGTTGTCCCGTTCCAAATCTTCCCGCAAGCGATTTACACGGGTGCGGGAATTGCAAAAGATGACGGCTTGACCGATATTTAGCTCTGCGTACAATTCCTTCAACACCTCGTATTTGTAGTCATCTCGTTGACAATCCACATAAAACTGCGTGATGCCTTCCAACGTCAACTCTTCTTGTTTGACCAAAATACGCACGGGGTCTTTCATAAACTTCTTTGCGATTTCTAAAGCCTCTAGAGGCAACGTCGCCGAAAAGATACCCACTTGAACATCACTCGGTATAAACCGGAACATCATGCGAATGTCCTCTTGAAACCCCAAACTCAACATTTCATCGGCTTCGTCAAGAATAAAGCTTTGGAGATGATCGCATTTCAAGATGCCCCTTCTCATCAGATCAATCACTCTCCCTGTGGTACCTACAACCACGTGAACACCCCGTCGTAGCTCATCGGCGTCCTCCATGGCTTTCCTTCCACCGATACAAGCTCTGGTTTTCACCCCAGCAACATTTCCGATACTTTGGACAACCAGTTCAATTTGTTCGGCAAGTTCTCGTGTGGGAGCCACGATCAATACCTGGGGGAAACATTGATCAAAATCGATTCTCGACAAACTACCGATGGTAAAAGCGCCCGTTTTTCCTGTTCCCGACTGTGCTTGCGCGATCACATCGTTCCCCTCTTTGAGAGGTACAATAGCTTGTTGCTGAATTACAGAAGGGTATTCAAACCCATAACTGTAGATCCCCCTTAGAATTGCGTCCGGAAGGTCCATATCATCAAATTTTTGATACGTAGGAACAGTTGGAACCTCGTGGTTCCCCGTTTCTTGGCTATTTTCTTTTTCGAATTGCATTTAAGTCTTTGCTTTTATGATCTTATGAAGGGTCTATAAAGTAAGTTATTGTTATACAATATTGTATATTATTATTACATATTGTATTATGTCATATTTATGCGAAGACAGCAGCTTCAACCTTGGCCTTGTCGAGACGAGAGTGTTGCACAATGTCGATTTGGAACATAAAGTTCTCGGGTGTTGATCCGCTGCCAAGTTGGGCGATTGCCTGGAATTGAAGCACATCTCCTTGGAGAAGAACGAGTTTGGCAGTCACCGTTGTGGCGGTAGCAAGGTTTCCTGCGGTACCGGGTTGTCCAGAATAGTTTCGCGTGGTTGGAAGAAGTGCTCCGTTGATGCATCGCTTGGTAGGCTCAATAAGCGTTACGTAGTTGATTCTCACGGCAAGTGCAAGATCGGTCTGGGTAGACAAATTGGTTGTGGCAGGATCCCAATCCCCAGTGAGTGTAATTTCGTACAGTCCTGTTTCTACGATCGTGAGCAATCCCGTGGCAGCGTCGAACAAAGTTCCCAGAGGACCGTTGATGCATGTGGTGGTCGGGTTGAGACCAGCGGGAGCAGCGGCCCACAAGTTGAACACATTACCATCAGGAAGGAAACTGATAAATGCTCCGGTGTCGCTGGCAGCCGTTTTGTTGGAAATGGTGGCGTAGGGCACTCTTTTGATCAGCCGCGTGCAGCAGCAGCAGCCACATTTTCCACTTTTCTTTTTATAACTTTTTGCTTTTGCAGGGCAGTGTTGCATTTTTTAGTGTATATATTTTTTTTACTATTTCTTTATAGCAAAAAAATGAGATAATGTTTATTCTATGATAGCCACATAGAAAACTTGAGGACCTTTGAGTGTTTCAATTTGTATGTCTTCGAAATAGACCGTGGAATCGTGGCTCCAACAGACCCCTTTTACAGACGGAAATTCGTTGGGTTGGGTCGATCGATAGATGCTTGAGCGTTTGTTATAGTTTCTTCCAGTCCATTCACCTTCCTTGTACTGTAACCCAGATTCGATATCCCGAACCGAACTTTGATGGAGAAAAAGTTTCGAGGTATTGATTCCTTTGATGCCAGAAGCCTCTCCGTTGTACGACCGTATGTTTTCGATCAACGTTTTCTCGATCCACACGCCCCTCGAATAAGCAACGTGAATACCTGCAGTGATGGTTCCAAGATACGTTTTATCGGTAGATTTGTTGAATTCAGCACCCAAACGTGCATGATTTGTAATGTTCTTTACTGTATTGTTCGCAAGAACGACGTTGTTGGTGCCATCAATACGAATACCTAAGACTCCCTTTCCGGTATGACCCATCGAATCTTGTCCTGTCTGGAAGAGATATCCGCGTTCTGTGAGTTGTGCAAACGATAATTCTCCGTGACTCCATCGCAATACGTCCGTATCGATATGCAAGGTTCCATAATCCCATGTGGGGTACGTTCGTTGGATGGCTGCCAACGAAAAAATCATATCCGAAATTTCGTTGCTGCGATACGAACCATCTTCATACGTACAATCAGCCAATTTCAACAAATCTCCTGACAACCCTTTCTGCGCTTTTTTGTTTTTATTCACAAACCCAACCACTTCATCCACATCCCCTTCTAAATCTTGGATCTCGCAATTTTCTACAAAGAAATGAGACGCAGGAGGAAGCTCCTTCATTGATTGTTTCGAGGCGAATGCGTGAATGGCCACGCCCAATGGATTGGTTAAAATACCATACACATTCCCGTCTGCAAGCTTCTTTTCATTACGGAATAAGTCGTTGGACACGATCCGGTTTGCAAACAGCTCCTTTTTGGCTTTACGAATAGAAGCCCGAAGTCGGAGGTGTGAATGACTGAATTCATTAAACAAACCGGCATCCATATTTGACGTGTCCGATACGTTTTTCGCGATCGCATCGGAAAACTGGAGTGCAAACAAAGCGGCGCTCCAGGTAGCCAACACCTTCAAATCCTTGAAATTGTGGAGGATTTTGCAATTGCGATGGACAATGTAGGTTCCTCCGTTGATGGCGGACCCCACAAATTCATAATCCACCATCACCACGTTTTCGATCAATACATATTGGTTCCCATTGCCGTGAATTCCGTGATGCGAAGAGCGTCCCAACGTTCCATTGTGAATGTAGATGTATTTGGGAGAAAGAATTGATTTCCCAAACTTCCCTGGGCCTTGTCCAGAAATAAACGCTGTAGACGCTGTTTCAATGTTTGCATAGAATCGTTGCATCCACGCCATCTTATCGCTTTGTCTCAACGTTTTTCTATTCAAGTCGATCTCTACGCCGTCTACTTCGATAGTTATTGCAGCAAAAAACCCCAAGGAAAAAGGACGTCCAGCATAATCCCGTTGAGTTGACAACGGACGAAAATCGTTTTTTGGGTTCGGGGCGAATGTTATGTTCTCTTTTAAAATATATTTCCCGGGTTTGGTGATTCGAAACGTGCCTTTTTCGAAATCGGATTGTGTGAGATTGTACGTTTTCTTTGGAATATGGCGTTGAATTTTTTCCAAAATGTGATGACCTTTGGCTTGGAGGGCAGACAACCGTTTCCAGTCTTTCTGTCGGAAACGAGCATTGTGCATTTTTTAGAGTTGCCTTAAAAAGACATTTGAAAATCTATCTAATGGATAGATTTTTCTCTATAAATACCAAAGGTAGGTCGATGTCTGAATTATCGTCCCTGATTTCTCGCCTTAATCAAGCTATTTTGTTACATGCTCCCTACTTACAAACCATACGTCATCCCCGATTGTTAATAACGGCGTTAGAAGAATTAAACGACCTCATTGGACATTCGAAAGTGAAAGATGCGGTAGCTTCCCAAGTTTCCCATCTCATTTCCGTGAAAACGCGAACAACCGAAAACTTGTTGTTACATAGCGAATTAAAGGAAGACAAAGTGATGCTCAATACTGTGTTGTATGGACCTCCAGGTGTTGGCAAGACTTTAATTGGGTCGAAGTTAGCTAAAATTTGGTATAGTTTGGGGTATCTCGATGGTTCCAAAAAAGGCAACATTAGCAATCGCAACGATCCGGAAAAAAAGGCAGAGAACAAAATAGAAGAGATTCTTGCTTTTGCGCAGGATATCGGTGAATCCAAAAAGGAGATGGAACTGGTAACAAACTATGCGTACATTTTTTTGATTTTCTTCAGCATCTTCTACGAACGCGCTGGGATATGGTGGTCAATCGCGTTGTTGGTTGTGCTGTTTATCATATATGTACTTATCGCGATCACGTTTTTGGAAGAAGAGGAATCTAAAGACCAACTACCTCTCGGTGTAGTATTAAAACAGATTACACAAAACACGAAACACAATACAGCTTCAGAGACGATGCCCAAGGACGAAGACATCATTACGATCGTGAATCGATCCGATTTTGTGGGAAAATATGTTGGATGGTCTGATAAGAAAACCCTCCAACTGTTGGAAGATAATTTAGGGAAAGTGTTGTTTGTCGATGAAGCCTATGCGTTGGTTACAAATGGGTATGATACGTTTGGAATAGAAGTCCTTCATACCATCAATCAGTTCCTCGGGGAACATCCGGGGGAGATCATTGTTATTTTCGCTGGGTACAAACATCTCATGGAAAATGGCATCTTTCACTTTCAACCAGGATTGTGTCGTCGGTTTATGTGGCAATTTGAGTGCGAAGGGTACAAGTACGACGAACTTTTCCAGATTTTTATCAAACAACTTACGGAAAAGGGGTGGGACTTGAGCGATTATGCAGCTACAAAACGATTGTTTCGCAAAAACGAAAAACGTTTTCCAAATTTTGGGGGAGATACCGAACGATTGACCTTTTTTGCGGAATTAGA